>MDTG01375819.1_pt1 | contig 33942 bp, 33 predicted proteins | sample 811421 | NCBI WGS metagenome assembly MDTG01 (sample SAMN05326645, study PRJNA326480) | marine metagenome | isolation source: seawater | place: Pacific Ocean: South East | collected 2011
CATCAAGCGCACGATTGCGAGCTCGAGCCGGTCCACCATTCTGCGACTGCCGAAATATCTTTATGCGGCTATCGAGTTTACAATAATTTTCAACAATTTTTGCTGTATTGTCTGGAGAACAATCATCCACGATAAGTAATTCCCAGTTGCCGTAAGTTTGGTTAATAACACTGTTGATGGACTCAGAGATAAATTTTTCTGCTTTCCAGCATGGCATAACGATTGAAATCAAATTATTTTTAAAATCTGGGAGCAGTGCTTTTGTCTTGGTAATGTTCATTTCCGCTGCACAACTTTCGATATTGAGCTGACAAAATTATCCACGTCATCTGGCAACAAACTGTACAGCTCTCCAGGACTCGAATTCGCCCATACATTAGCAAAAAATTTTATTACGACGTCGTGGGGTATCGTCTTTTTGCTCGCCAATACATCGCTCGATAATTCATTAAATTTTGAAATATCACGTAATCTGTACACAAGTTCAGATTCTGAGTAAAAGGAATCTCCCAAAACAATAACCGGACAATTAAATAAAAGCGCTTCTGCTCCACTCTTGGAGTTGATTGAAACCACGCAACTCGCTTTACCCAAAACGTCAAAATTGTTTATCGTAGGGTCGAGAAGAAATAGGTAATCGTATCTATTCAATAATTCTCTAATTGGATCGGTTCCTAAAGCCCCGATTTGGGCAGGATGCTCTTTGATGACAAGGTCAAAACCCTGTGGCAAGTTCCGAGCCAAATAATCAATTAATGCCAATTGATCCAGAAATTGCGGTGATCTGAGAGTTAAGGCAACGTCCCCTGGCACATGAAGGGGAAAATATATAAATCTTCTCAAACCATCTAATGATTTATAATTATGACGTAGACGAAGTGAATTAACCATCATTCGGAAATGCAAATATGCATGCCTAATTGGGTATCCAAATTCATAATGTTTCCTGAATAAATACTGATTAATTAGCTTTTTAAATAACCGAATGGCATTACCAAAATTAAAAACTTTTGCGGCTGCAGCGGAGTAATGTTTACGATCCTTATATGGGACAACTATCTTCTTATTGGCAATAGTGTTATTTAGGACCTTCTCAATATTTTCAAGCGCCGCAGTATCCAAATCCGCTGATTTTATCTTTTTTGCTGATAGTGTATTTTTTAAGAAAAATTGACGGCCTTTGAAAAATGACGGCTCAACAAAAATATTATTTAAGCCAGATGCTCTCACCGCCTCAAACACTGACAAAACACTAATGAAACCGCCTAGTTCCTGGACTACTACAACCTTCTCGTTTCTCGCGAGTTCGACTAAAAAATCAAATGAGGCATAAAAATAATATTTAAATTTTGCATTTATCTCATCAGATGATCGCAGCCCAAAACTAAACCGTTCATGCGAAGTGTAAAGGTTGGGGTTTTGAATTCCAAGCTTTTTGAAGGGGATTTCTTTTTCTGACACAGAACCGCTATCATTTGGCCAATTCAAACTCAAAACAAGAAAACCCTCGTCCTTTATGAGTTCACTCGAACAATCATCAAAAGAAATAAATGATACGGGGTGACCTAAATCCCGTAATTTTAAAGCCACCGCCAACCAAAATTCTGTTTGATAAACTGCTAAGGTAGTAAATATGATTCGTTTTTTCATCATCATGAGTATATTAAAATCCTAAATCCAACGCGTACTTACCCCACGTTGCGTCACAAAAGTGGGCGCCAACTTGTTGGATCACCGTGAAAATTAACCAAAAGCATCGTTATTGGTTTTTCGCGGCACTACACCAAAAAATGATTGTCTATCAAATTCAAATATACCGACCAAAGTATTCGTTTGAAATTCAACCAACAAGAGCATCAGTAAATTCGAATCCGAATGGATCCAAACCCTCAAAATCAACAATGACCTCTCGGTTGGGAAGGATTATAGAGCAGGGCGCGCACCCTCCTGTGGCAATCCATTGCCCTACCTCAATTTCCACGCCTATTGAAACCGCGGTGTCGAAAAAATCAACGAGTGAATTAATTACGGTGCCAATAATTTCACTGGTTGTTCCACTTGAGATGACCTTGTCATTCTGTCGAACATTCACGACGGTATCTATCGCCGAAGACAACATCGTCAATTCTAATTGTCTACCGATGATCAAATAGCCGCTACCGCAAAGGTCGGCCAGCAAATCACCAAGATTGACATAATTATGTGGTGATATTCCACTTACAGGGCATTCAAGGGCCGGCGCAAAATAATCAAAATATTTTAGAACTTCGCAAGGACTTTGAATAAAACTGCGTCGATTTATTGTTTTTTTTACCCTGAAAGCAATCTCAGGCTCACCCTGCAAAGTATCTACATGTAGGATCGGATTTTTGTACTCTTCAGCAAAGAAGATATGGTTTTTTTCGATAGGCCCAAAATACGCTTTATTACAACAGAATCTCTCTCGTGTGAATTTATTTGTACCCCCAAGTTTCCATCCTCCAACATTCCAGCCCAATTTTTCCAGAACCAGAGTCTGGATCAGGTAACCCTCTTCAGCATTATTAACAAAAGGCTTTGGGACACCCCTATTAAACTCCCGATTTGAGGAGCGAAATTTAGCGTACCATTCTGATTTCTTGACAACATCAAGCACTGAATTCTCCAGAGGCGAGATCGCAAGCCGCAGAGTTCTTTTCCAAACCCTCTATGGCTGCCATGCCCATGGCCAAGACGGCCTCTTCTGAACTTCCACCAATGTGTGAAGTAATAAAGCAATTCTGGTGATGCACCAATTCACTACTTACTGGCGGTTCAACCTCTAAAACATCCAGTGCCACACCAGCAAATCTACCACTGTTCAAACCCTGTAGGATCAGCTTATCACTTAGAAGCGAACCCCGAGCAGTATTGATTAGGTAGCTTCCTAGTTTTACATCATGATAGAAATTCTTACTAAAAAGTGACCGCGTGCTCGTGTCATCCGGCAAATGTATACTAATTACGTCGGAATTTTTGATCAAGAAAGAGAAAGTAACCTGTTTCGCTTTTTGGACACTGCAAATATCAGTTCTATCTTCCTTGTCAAACACAAAAATAGGACATTTAAATCCAGATAGTAATTTAACAAATGCGCTACCCACATTCCCACATCCTATGACACCCACTGTTAATGATGATAATTGTTTTCCGATGACCTGCCGCCACAAACCATCTTTAACAAGAACATTTGACCAAGCAGAACCTCTAACAATTGTGAGCGCCATACTGAGAGTTAATTCAGCGACCGCGGTTGCATTTACTCCTGGTTTCCATCCAATCCTGACCCCAAAATAATTGCACGCCTTTAAATCAATTTTATCCAAGCCTACGCCATACTTGCCGATGACGTTCAGTCTGGGCAGTTGCGATAAAACATCACTATTAATTTTTTCTAATCCAATAATTGCAGCGTCATAACCCGACAAAAATGTGACTAAACTATGACTGTCAAAAACAATGCCCTGATCATTGAATTTGACATCGACGTATCTTTCTTTGATCTTTCTTCTTAATGTTTCATTTCTAGAAAAAGATCTTGAGCACACTGCTACGCGCATATTCATATACCTCAGAAAAGGATTGCAGAGACAAGACTATCTTTCGCTTCTGTAAATCGCCTCAGCAGTTCTGAAGTCTTGTTCATGACTAATTTTGATGGCTCGCAATGCTTCAATTTCAAATAGAACTCGCTTGTTACCAATATACGCGTAACCGTGTTTTTCATATCTTGATTTGAAAGATCTACAACACCAAATAGTCACCGCCCAGTTCAGAATACTCACAACTGGATTATTCTGTGTAGGCTCTAAATTTTTGTTTGTGTTAATATTAACTGGCTGCTTGTCACAAAATACCTGCATCTGCGTGTTGCAACATGAAATCAGAGTATCACAGTCATTCGTCTCAAACGTCTTTAACGCTCTTGTGATATCATCAGGTTTGATTAATGGGCAAACTGGGTTGAGCATTACGCATATATCCGCGTCATTATTTTTGATGAAATCGTACATGAATTCGTCACCAGTTGACTCGTCCGATGCCAATTTGGCGTCGCGCTCGTATTGGCATACGCCATACGAACCCGCCAGATTAAGCATCTGCGCTGAGTCTGAATTTACATAAATGATCCCTGGTTCGAAAACATTCAATGCATTTTCAATAGCGTACGCTATAAGGGGCTTGCCACAGAAATCTCTTAAGTTTTTTGATCTAATCCTCTTACTACCTGCCCTTGCCGGTATGCAAACAATTTGTTTTTGTGTGTATGTCATATGTTCCTGCTGTAAATTTCTTGTTCAAAATAATCATGAATAAGCTTCTTTAAATCACAGGTGAGTGTCAGCTGCTCTTGAAACATTTTTCCTTGCCCCTTGGTTAAAATAGGGCGAATTATTCCGCGAGAGCTTTTCTTATCGCGTTTAAGCGCCTTAACATAATCACTCGTGTTTATAGCTGGCAGAGGCGTGTCAAACCAGATTTTTGCCAACGCGACCCGAGCGTTGTTTCTGAATTCGATCGATACATGATCAAGATTTACAGACAGAAAGTTTGCCAAGTCCATCCCATAAGCCACAGCAATGCCATGAGGAACTCGATATTCAGTGCACGCTTCAATGGCATGACCAAAAGTATGACCATAATTGAAGACACAACGAGGCCCCCTATCAAATTCGTCAATTTCAATCATCTTTTTTTTGATCAGTAGGCTCTTTTGAATCAATTGATCTAAAATACCTGGATCGGTCCTAGCCTGATCAATTAATCCTGGAAGTTGGCCTAAATCTGTTGATCCATCGACCAAAATGTAATGCATCATTTCTCCCAACCCAGAAAAGATGTCCTTCTGCGCGAGAGTTTTACGAAAATCTCTGTCTATAAAAACCGCACATGGGGGGAAAAACCCCCCAATTTGATTCTTAAAACTGCCAATATTTACGGATGTTTTACTCCCAATACAGCTGTCGCACTGGGCGAGAAGGTTAGTGGGGTAAAACACCCAATCAACACCGCGCATCAAAACTGAAGCAGCAAAGGATGTTATATCCTGAGTTATACCTCCTCCAATTCCAATCAATTTACTTTCGCGGCACAAACCTAGTTCAAGAGCACGCTTCATTGTCATACCAATGCTGGCATAACTCTTTGCCTCTTCAGTAGCTTCTACATAAATCTTTGTCACGTGAAGATTATGGATCTCTGGATATAAGTCAGCCACGAGTCTATCAACAATGAAAATGTTGTCTTTTTTTTCAAACTGCCTTACCGAATTTTGCCAGCTCTGGAATGTTACGTCATAATCACCGAACGATGATTTTATTGATATTTTTTCATACATTCGAAAAACCACCGTCTACGATTATGTTTTGGCCAGTTATAAATGAATTAGAGTCGCTGCAAAGAAACGCAACAACATTCGCTATCTCATTTGGAGTTGCAAGCCTGCCAAGTGGCACCTGGCTCTCAAGGGTTTTTATTTCCGTTGGCGATAAGCTTTTTTTGGTAAGCTCTGTATCAACAAACCCCGGTGATACACAATTGACTAAAATCTCTCTATCAGCCAGATCAATAGACAATCCTCGGGTCAATCCGAGCAGGGCAGCTTTAGATGTACTGTAGGAGATACGACCCTTTTTCGAAATAGACGCCCAGATCGAACCGATATTTATGATTCGGCCACGATCCGGCATGCGTTTCACCACTTTTTTGATAATATAGAAAGGACCAGATGTATTGACTGAAACTACGTCATCAAATTCGGTGCCCAAAATATCAGAGAGATGATTAATTCTATTTATACCTGCGTTATTAACAAGTATGTCAAAACTGTAATGCTTCAGAACTTTCTCATTAAATGAGCCCATAGAGGAGGCAGAGGTCAAGTCGAGTGAATGATAATTATAGGCTTTTAAAGCATCATTAGGTTTAGCTGATATACCGGTGATATGGACATTTGCCCCTAATTGGCAAAATCGACTCGCGATCGCGTTTCCGATACCTCGTGTACCACCAGTGACAAGGACACGTTTACCAGTGAATGAAAACACCATGATTAGTTTTTTACCGAATATAACTTTTTGCCAATAATCATATCTATTACCGCTGTAATCCATATCATATGAATACACTCCACTATGTTATATGCATGACTGGGCACAAATAAATTTACATTGGACAACGCAGCTAGACTAGTGTTTGGACCACTACCGGTAAAACTCACAGTTCTAATATTTTTGCTTTTGAGCCATGCAGCAGCGTTTACAAGGTTCAAAGACTCGCCACTTACGCTGATAAAAACTACCACATCAAGCGAATTTACGTGGTGTTTGCATGCTTCTAAGACCCAATGGTCACCTCCATAATCATTTGTGTAAGCAGTTATAAGCGCTGGATCGTGCAGTGTTACTGAGGTGACACCCGCTTGTTTGGTAAAGTCAAGGGCGGCATGCGATGCAATTGATGAACTAGCTCCATTACCGACGATCACTAATTTTGCTCCCGCGTCGCGCACTGAAATGAAAGTCCTTTTCAGAAGCTCAAGACTATCAAACAGAAAGTCTGGTCGAATGAGTTCTTCGTAATCATTGAAGTAAGATTCTAAATCGAGCATGACATTTCCTTGTTGAATATCATCGTATTATTTTTTTCTGCGTATCCAAACTGCATTTTTATAAATATTGTCTATAAGCTTCATGATTTCTCTGGCCTCGGGAAGACTTGAGTGTGGGTAAGGCTGTTGATTTTTTATTGAATTAAAAAAAGCAGCCATCTCTCGAGACCATGAGTTATTCGACTCGTACACGGTGACCTCATCGGTGTAATTCTCAAAATCCTTGCGCTTATTTATCGAGAGCACCTCATCCCCATAGCGACCAGACTGAGTCCTTAAACCGTTCAAAACAATCGAACCAAATTCACAAAAGATTTCGAGACTGAAAAGATATCTCCATTGTGTGATTGTGCTATGAAGAGAACATGAAATTCCATTTTTTGATGAGGTGAGGTTTATGAATGCGTTATCCTCAACCTTTTTAACATTGAGATATCTGTCCGATAGCACGGCTTGAGCAAAATCGAACCCTCCAGCCAACCAGTTCATCAAATCAAGTAAGTGGATACCTTGATCAATCAAAATGCCTCCACCATTCAACTTTTTGTCACAACGCCAATTTTTTAGGTAAGATTGATCAACCTCCTTTCCATAACGACCACGCATCCATAAAATGTTCCCGAGCTGCCCAGAGTCGATCAGTTTCTTTATATGAATAACGGAGTCATGAAGTCTATGGTTGAAACCATATGCTAAAACCAAATCAAAATTTTGACTTTTAATTATTGATAAACTCTTTTCACTTACACCCGGTGGTTTCTCACAGAAAACATGCAATCCATGTTCAAGCGCTTTTTGGACTAATTTTGGCGCATTATAGGGTGGCACAGAGATTAAGACTGCATCAGAACATGTAAGAAGTTCCCGAAGCGTTTTAAATTTTTTCAATAAGGCGCTTGCAGTTTCGACATTAGGATCAAAAAAACCAACAGGGTGAACGTCATCGAATTCTTGAATGACTGATAGCCTCAAACGAGCAAAAGACCCAAATCCAATAAATCCTGTTTTAATCATATGTGTTTGCCCTGTGTCGCCGGTGATATGTCTTTTGCAAATTTCATTAAGTAATTGGCAAGGTTAAACTTGCTGGTATCTTCCTAATCGGTAAGATTTGAGAAATTCTTAAGTTTAGGAACAACTAATCTTAATAGACTTACCACTCAGCAATCGCGAATTATCGCAGGTTTTTTGATCAACAAATTCAACTCTTACAGGACGAAACGAGGAATTTTTAACAGTTATATTATTGAAAAATTGAGTTATTTTCCCAATGTCCAGCTGTTTTAATTTCCTATTTTTTCTATTTTTTTGAGACATTATGCACCATCGTATCAATTCTGATAAACGGTGGCCCAGAAGTTGGCGAGCGCTTAAAATTACTCTATTCCGGAAAGCTACGGGAACCTTTTGCGCCGCTTTACTCTCCAGATCGATAAGATCGGATAACGTTTTAGCCACTCTTGCTCCAGAATTTCCATCCAACATTAAATACGATTTTGGAATTAAATCTGCGGCGAATGAATTCTGAGCGTGTGATTTTTCTAATTTTCCGCCATCAAAAATAAGGGTTATCCAATCCTTAAGTTGAGAAAAACTTTCCGCTTTATGGGAAATTAGGTATGGTTCTGGGCTATGTTCACGTAGCACTTTACTATTTATCCATTCCAGCGATATTGCCTCCACGTTCATGAATGACGCCTCAACCGCAGTAAAACAGTTCATGTGGAGCAAAACTGCAGCCTTGTTAATCCAAACAAGCGAGGTGCCTTCTTTCCGAACACGAACATTTGAATACCTGTCACTCAAATTTTTGTACGGCGTCATTTCCTCAAATGGATGAGGCCGAACCACGATTGTCGATTCTGGAAATGCCTCTGCCAATTCTGTTATCACCACAAGCATTTTCTCAAATGCATTTTGTGAATGTTTGGCAAAATTCTGCGCTTGAGAGACCGACATCCACTCAAGCGCTTTGGCCCATGTCTTAGTTTCGGCTTTTGTGTCAGTTGAGAATTGCGGGTTCACAACAGGAAAATTTGTATTCACCAAAATATAACCTTCTGGTAACTGATTTTTATCAAGCATACTTCTCCACTGGCGCGATATAAAATCATAGCGTGGACATCCGGTCGCGACCACTTTACCACTTTTCAAGCCTCCATATACTTCCATCGTCGCGGCTTGACCTTTGCCCCAGCAGAGATATTTTTCTACAAAATCATCAATTTTTGCTGACGACATGTGTTTTGAGTGCTTCTCCCACCAATCACCCACCCCTTCGGTATCCAGAATAATCACCTTGATGCCCAAATTATAAAACTGTTTCAATAACTCGAAATTATTTGCCCTCGCATAATTAGAGAGCACTAGATCCGGTTTTAAAGCAAACACATCATAGACTTGATCATACATTGGAGTGATAAAGACCTCATGACCGATTTGCGACAAATGCCAAGCAATCAAGCAAATGCCATCTATGTCCCTAAGAGGATTATCAATTATCAGGCAAATACGACCCAAGGTCACCTACTCCGTCCATGCTGAAAATGGAAATGTCAAATGCCATGCTCATACTGGCCACAACCTTCAAACTAGTTGCAATTGTGGCAAGATAAAATTAATCGTAAAAAGTTCAAGGAAGTGCTCTTCGGTTCGCATTTGGCACATTTGAATGTCACTCAATTTGTTTCCAATCTAAAGCATCCATTGGAACAGGACAGTTTTTACATTGGGATTTTGGAACGACTCTACCTATTAGATTATTAAAGTATTTTGGCGAGATACCATACCCCGGCCTTACACTGCGAATTGAGTCTTCCGTGATAGTGTCACCAGCCGCTATATCTTTAACAAAATACAGAGAACGCCGAAATTTTATACTTGAGGTCTCACTTGACTTGATACTGTAATCCACTTGGCCAAGGGATTGCCACGCGACTTTTGCCTCTTTGCATAAAACTCCCATTTCTTCTGGTTCAACCGAGAAACTATCATCTGGTCCGCCACCATTGCGATTAAGAGTGAAATGTTTTTCTATCAAACACGCACCAAGCGATATACTAGAAATTGCGGTTGTGTTCCCAATTGTGTGGTCCGACAAACCCGTTAAAACACCACAACTCTCGGACATATCGCGCATGGTGCTAAGATTGTAATCCTGTGCCGGCGCAGGATAACTACTGACGCAGCGCAGCAAGACCAATTGCTCACAACCTGCATTCCTTGCAGCTTCAACTGCCTCGGCAATTTCAGTCTTACTCGCCATTCCAGTAGAGATAATAAGCGGTTTTCCCGTGCTAGCGGCGTACCTAATCAACGGCAAATCGACAATCTCAAAAGAGGCTATCTTGTAAGCGGGAGCTCCCAAATCCTCAAGAAAATCTACGGCTGAAAAATCAAAAGGAGAGCTAAAAATTGTGACACCTTTACCGTGGGCAAATTCAAAAAGCTCTTTGTGCCATTCCCATGGCGTGTGTGCCTCTTCGTAAAGTTCATATAATGTCCTGCCACGCCACAAACCCTCATTAATACAAAAATCATCAGAATTGCAACGAAGAGTGATCGTGTCTGGGGTGTATGTTTGGATTTTTATAGCGTTTACGCCAACACTTTGTCCAGCTTCTACCAGGCGCTTTGCATCTTCCAAGCTGCCATTGTGATTTGCGGAAATCTCTGCAACGATATAGGGAGGGTGCTTTGTACCAATTTTGGTTCCAGAAATTTCAATTTCATTCAGCATCGAATCTCTCCAAAATCAATTTAAAACGTTCTCCAGCTATCGCAAAATACGCGGGATATCTGGAAGGGTCTGAAACTCGCATGAGATCAAATTGTTCAGCAATTGTTTTATTTACATCTATCTCACTGTCTGATGCTTTTCGCTTCCTTCGGTAAGTCGCTTGAAGACTCTTATCTTGAACAGTTGGCCTAACTTTTTTAGAGTTATTGATAGCCCATTTAATCATTTCTATTTCTGCCTCAAAAAGTTCAGCGTTTATTTCGTGCCATAAAAAATGCTTGGGAATGCAGACTCTTTTTTTATTCCATATATTGCCGCAGTCAATTTTCTCATCCGCCTCGATTAAAGATAAAGTAATATGAGTTTGCCCCTCAACGAGATCCCATATGTGGGGACTCCAACCCCGTCCATTTGGCAAATCACCAGCGTGAAGCACCAAAGCGTGCTTGTACTTACCTATTGAAGACTTGGAAATTATTTCTGAGCAAGAAACCAGAAACAAAAAGTCTCCCCCATTCGCTAGTTTGACACTGTGTAACAAGTTGATTTTTTGATGCGATGGTTGCTCGGCAATCCACGTAAGTATATGTGAAACAATCGGGTGATTTGGATCACTACAAAGGATGTCAATTTTCATTTTGAATTCCAAACATAATTTTAGCAACTCGAGTTGCGCCTTTTCCGTCAGTGATATTTCGCGCTTTTTTTGACATCGTTTTCAACGCAGACACTGAACTTACCTCAGAGACAATGTTACAAAACATTTTTTCGATTTGATATGGCTTACAAGTTTTCGATGCGCCGGATGCCTCTATTGCATGGCAAATCAAATCTTGGTTTTTTACAACACTGATCTGAATAGAGGGAATCCCCAGGCTGCATCTCTCCCAGGTGGTTATGCCACTGGCGCCTATCGCCAAATCACACTCAGACATAATTTCAGCGATATTGTCGACAGCGGTCATTAAAATTGTCGGAGTTGTCATGCCCGCAACAGTCTCTCTTATCTCTGATTGCCACATAGATTGGTGACCCATGATAACAGTAATTTTCTCGAGTGATTTTATCGAACATTTTTTGAGCGATAAAAGTATACGTGTCGTAAAATTGTCCCTATCCACACCTCCCATAGATAAAAAAATATGCCTCAATTTTGGGAATTGTCGCCGAGCCAAGCTTTTTTTACGAAAATCTGAAAACTCACCTCTCAAAAGCGCATATTTGGGGCCAATTAATTTTTTGGTTTTTCCATTAACAAAATTATCATAGTGGTCGGAATCTCGTTCGAGTGTCTGGTCAAGCAGCAACTCACAGCGGTGAGCTCGATCAGCGAGATCATCAATACACAAACTACGCCGACATTTTTTTCTCAATTCGTTTTCCCAGGCAGTGTCCAGTCCATAATGATCAACGACAAGCCAGTCTGAATTGTGTGTCAATTTGTCAAGGCATTCTTTAGCGTCTTCTTGCCAACTGCAGCCAAGCCAATCAGCATGATCACCTTTACAAGCAAAAGATAACATATTTGGCGTACGCGGACGTCTAAGCGATTCAACGTGAAATCCTTTTTGTTTAACCAAATCAATCAAGTTTCCTTTATGTTCACGGCAAATAAATTCGCAGTCAGCACCCCCGACCCTCAACTTTTCAGCCAGCGCGAGACATCTCATTACATGGCCCGTACCAATGTCTATGGATGCATCCACCCGAAACACCACTCGCATTTTCTCTCTCTAACCGCTTTTCAAAAAGTCATTTTAGCTGCCATCAACTCAGCACGCTTCCAATCCTCATCAGTGTCGATGTCTTGAACTCTAAATCTTGGCAAAACAACTGGGACAGTATGCGAACCAAGCAACGGTCGACCAGAAAGCCACGTATCATATGACCCCCAGTAAAACTGACCCGCATCATGGTATGCACATTCCAAGTCTTGGGACCTCGAGGAAAATAAATCTGGATTGAACATTTCTGCACGGCCAGTTTTTGAAATTTTGAGAGCTCTTTGGACTGGGGCTGCATAGCTTGAAACTGATACAACGAAGCAGCCCTCATTTTCTCTCAAGCTTCGCAAGCCTGTCCGAATATCATCTGAACTGATGAATGGTGCCGTCGCGTATACACAACATATTTCAGCGGGAACCATCCCTGCCTCCTTGCACCAATTAATTGCGTGTACAACAACAGAAGTAGTGTCAGAAAAATCATTCGACAGGTTTTTTGGCCGGACGAACGGTACTTCAGCTCCCCAGAGAGATGCAGTTTCAGCAATTTCTGGGTCATCGGTGCTGACAATTATTTGATCAAAAATGGAAGCGTTCAGGGTCGCAGAAATGCTCCAAGCAATCATAGGTCGTCCCGCAAATTTCTTAATGTTTTTTCGAGGTATACGTTTGCTACCGCCACGCGCAGGTATAATTGCAATTCTCATTCGCTCAAAATCTCGTGCAAAGCATCAATCACTTTTTGTTGGTCGAATTGGTTGAGGTTAGCGTGAATTGGTAAGCTAACTGCTTCTTCATAGTATGCCTCAGCAGCAGGAAAATCCCCACATTGGAACCCAAGTTCTTGGTAAAATGGTTGAGTGTGAACTGGAATGTAATGCAAAGCGACCATAATACCCCGCGAGTGCATCGCCTCAAAAAAACTACGTTGGTCCAACTGTTTCATTTCATTCAATTTCAATCTAACAACAAATAAATGGAGAGAAGAATAGGTACCTTCCAACTGACTGGGAAGGTTTAAAGGCAACCCTTGGAGACCAACTCTGTACCTCTCAGCAATCTGATGACGTAACTTCACAAAATCACCCAAGCGGGCTAATTGACTTACACCCAAGGCAGCATGCAAATCTGACATTCTATAATTGAAACCCAAGCAAGTTTGCTCATAATACCAGGGTCCAGCCACATCTTTTCTCATTTGAAGTGAGTCACGCGTAACCCCGTGGCTACGAAGAAGAACCATACGCTGCGCGAGAGTTTTATGATTTGTTAATGCGGCTCCGCCCTCACCTGTGGTGATTATTTTGACAGGGTGAAAACTAAAAATCGTAATATCACTGTGATTACATTTGCCAATAGGGTGCCCCAAATATTTTCCACCAATCGCATGGGAAGCATCCTCGACAACTTTAAATCCATATTCTGTTGCAAGCTCCGCAATAGACTGCATATCGCAGGGTTGCCCCGCAAAATGAACAGGTATCACAACCTTGGGCAAATTTCCGGCTGTATAAGCTTGTGAGAGCTTTTGCTCAAGTTGTTGTGGACACATGTTATAACTGTGAGGGTCAATGTCGACAAAATCAACTGAAGCGCCACAGTATAAAGCCGCATTTGAAGAAGCCACAAATGTGTTGGGTGATGTCCAGACAATGTCACCCGGACCAACGTCAAGCGAGAGAAGTGCAATATGCAGCGCTGAAGTTGCGCTGTTAACTGCAACCGCAAAGTCAGCCTCACAGCTTTTTTTTAACTCATCCTCAAATCGAGGGACCATAGGACCTTGAGTAAGAAAATCAGATTTTAACACCTGTATAACAGACTCTACATCGGTTTCTTGAATATCTTGTCTTCCATAACTTATTTTCATTGCCCGGCGTTCCTCAGAAATCTATGCATCAAGCAGACATATTGTTTTGGCTCACATCTAAAAAGACTCTCAAAAAGAGAAAAATTTAGTTTCATATTTATGCCTGGATATTGATGAGATACCCATAGCTTAAAACTTTCTTCGTTTGAAAATTGATCTAATCTAATGGAGAAATGTTCTTTATTCTATCGCGATCATAACGCATTTTTAATTCTTTTGCCCGGGAGACGTGTCCGTCTTTATTGTTTCTAAATTTTCAGTGATCCATTTTTGAAGATCGCCCTGCGACATCCAGGAAGTGTTCTTGTCACTCGAATAGCTGAAATTTGATGATACTTTTTTGCCACCCTTAATTCGATCAGCGTCAGTATTCCAATTATTTATCTGAGGTAGAATTTTATAAAAGTCACCATATTCGTATGTGCAAGGCGCGTCTTCAACATTTATCATTTGTTCGTGAAGCTTTTCCCCTGGCCTGACACCGACAATATCAAGATCAGCAGATGGGTTGATCGCATTGGCGATGTCAGTAATTTTCATTGAAGGAATTTTTTTTATATAAATCTCGCCACCGACCATATCCTCGAGCGCGAACCAAACCAATTGAACCGCTTGTTCCAGAGTTATCATAAACCTGGTCATTCGCTCATCTGTAATTGGTAATTTATGTCTGTCTTTTATAGAGTGAAAAAACGGTATGACTGAACCGCGAGAACCCATTACATTACCATATCTCACAACGGAGAAGCTTGAACGGCCAATCCCAACGTAGTGATTGCCAGCTACGAACAATTTGTCAGACACTAATTTTGTTGCCCCATACAAATTGACTGGGCTACACGCTTTATCCGTTGAGAGCGCTACAACACGATCAACCTTGCGATCGATGCAGGCATCAACAAGGTTAGTGGCACCATTTATATTTGTTTTAATACACTCAAAAGGATTATACTCCGCTGTGGGGACAATCTTGGTCGCCGCAGCGTGTATAACTATTTCGACGTTATCAAGCGCTCGGTCTAGACGCCCGCGATCACGCACGTCACCAATAAAGAAACGGACCCTTGGATCGTTCTCGTATTTTTTCGCCATTTCCCACTGCTTCATCTCATCACGTGAGAAAATGATAATTTTCCTCAGGTCAAAACTGTTTAGGGTCATCTCAACAAACTTTTGCCCGAAAGACCCTGTTCCACCTGTAACTAAAACTGTCTTACCGTCTAGCATGCTGTTTTTTGAACCATTTTTTTTTATTTTTTACAAAATCCGGAAGATTATGCCTGGGCTTCCATCCCAATGACCGAGTTTTTTCTGTAACAACCTCTGAAGAAGTTCTATTACCCCGTCTTTCCGGGAGGAATTCAATGTTTCCACCAAACATCTCGGCAACTTCAAGTATCGAATAGGACTCTGCCACTCCGATGCCATAGTCATCGCCAAACCCAAGCGCGCCAATCAAAATCAGACCATTAACAATGTCTTCAATGTGGGTAAAATTTCGTCTTTGATGGCCCGGTTTAACAACCTGTAATGGTAAGTTGCACATTGATCTCCGTGTAAATAACCCGATCAGTGTGGCGTAGTCGCCTTCATCAATTTCATTATCACCATAGACGTTATAGAAATATGTTATCGCATACTCAAGACCAAACCATTCTCCATAATTTTTAACCAGCTCAGTATTTGAAGCTTTGCTCCAAGCATACGGGCTTTGAGACCTGCCAAGTCCGCCATCGCCGTATTTCGTCGAACTACCCGCGTAGATAAGCTTGCACCCATTCTCAAGGCAAAATTTTATAACCTCCAAAGTGCCATTCCGATTGTATTTCCAAACTAAATCAACATCTTCAAAGCTCTGCTCAACCCGGGAATACTCTCCTAGATGGAAAACTAAATTGAAATTTCCGGCAACAAGTTCGCCAATTTTTTCAGTACTGCCCATTATGTACTCAACGTTGTCGACATGATTCCGAATAGTGCCAGTGAAATAATTGTCGATTGAAACAACGCGTTTAGCCCGCATTTCAACCAAACGTTTGCAGAGGTTTGACCCAACAAATCCTGCACCGCCAGTAATCAAAATTTCACATTTCTCTATTTCCATTAAAAACTAGATTTCCATCATTGCAGCTGTTGGGCTTTCGAGTAGCGGAACAATTCGCAAAATTTTAAGTCAGATTTAATCGAGAAACTTCTGGGTTCCCTAATACTAACTTTGTAACAGGTGTTAGCTAGCTATTTTTTTCCACAGAGACTGCAGCTTAACCCTTAGGATAAACGAACCGACAGGAAATAAAGTAAATCGAAGTTTAAATAGTTCATATTTAATTTTCTGCGTAACATCGCCTAGAGCTTCGAAACGGCAGAACATCTGTATCTTGCGGCTCTTTAATAACCCTCCTTTGTATAATTTCTCTGGTATTTTCAGCGACTCACAATATGTCATAATAATTTCTCCATTCCTCTGCCAGTCTTCTTTTGAACGATGTGAGTCAGATAAGTGGTTTAACATATCCAGGTTATTTGTTTTTGGATCCACATGCGAGATTATCTTATGAACGCGTGTTTTGAATACGAGATTCACCAGACTATTTGCTTTTGCAAGCATCGTTAAATGCAACCCTACGCCGGGAAACGTGCCATAGATTTTGTTTCTGAAAAAATGAGCTTGCCACTCCTCGTCAAGCAGCAAATCCGCATCAAAGTAAAAAGTTTCCGGAATGTGTTTATTGGGATCATAATCAAAAATATCGGATTGATGTCGATCAAAATACTCATCATACATTATGCCATTTTTGTAATCGTCGATGGATAAATATTGCGCATGTGGGAATGAGGTTCCTCCGCCACCAGCTCGAAAATTTTTAATAATTGTGTTAAAAAAATTTATGTCAAAGATATGATCAGGACTTGGATACAGCACAATATTTTTTCCAGACTCAATGCTTTGAATAGCATTCTCCAGCATATCGGAAAGTGAATACAGACAGTCATTTTTCGATTGAAAGAAATCGCAAGCAATTCCCGCGTCAGATATCGCCCGTCTCACATTTTTTTCCCGAAAATTTGTTACGACCAGCTTAAACTTTTGGTATGTTTGCTTCTTTAGATTTTCGAGCCAAAATCTCTGGATCTGATCATCTCGACCTCCATCAAACTCTTTGAATGTAGTAACAATCAAGATTTCCCGGGTCATTTTAGCTCGCCATATTCGTCACAATTTTTAAGCTTACTTACTCTTCCTTCCGAGATCTCAAAAATAACATCACAATTTTTAAGCGTATTCATCCTGTGACTGATAATTAAAGTCGTTACTGAGCCATGCAATGCTGATATCACGCGAAGGACAGCGTTCTCCGTCTTAAGATCTAGTCCACTGGTGGCTTCGTCAAGTATCATGAATGATGGCTTATGATAGAGGGCCCTTGCAAGTCCAATGCGTTGTTGCTGGCCACCACTCAATCTAATGCCTCGCTCACCAACTTCAGTATCCAAACCTGCGTCCAAGCCAGACACAACTTCCTCAAGCTTAGCCATCTTAACAACACTTAAGATACGCTGTTCATCGATTTCACTCGGGACAACTCCGAAAGCTATGTTTCGTCTTAATGTATCATCAGAGAGGTACACTTGCTGTGAGACGTAGCCAATCCGATTCTGCCAATCTCTTAAGTTGCTAAAAATATCATCCCCATCCGCCAATATCGTACCTGTTTGGGGTTGCAGCAACCCGAGCAATATATTTACTAGTGTTGACTTGCCCTCGCCCGATTTACCCACGACTCCAACAGAGGAACCAACGTTTATTTGCAAGCTTAAATCGACAAAAACAGGTCTTTGCCCAGCAGAATACGAAAACGAAATATTGTTGATTTTGAGGTTTTCTTCGAAAGATAATTTGCTCACACTTTCTTTGTTTATGACGACTGTCGAATTCATCGCGTCACTGACATTTATTGCATCAAAAATTTTATTGACCGTGACATCCCCATAACGCATTTTATTCAAAGCACTCAAAATGCGCGATGCCGACGGGGCAAGTCTTATTAATGCCACACCAAAAAAACCAAGCGACAATGCCAACTCATCAAGGGACTTATCAAGTAGTTTAAATTGATAGACTAAAAACAAAACTGCTATGACACCAAAAGTCTCAATAAGCAATCTTGGTAATTGGCTAGCAACATTGCTACGAACTAAATATCGGGCACTCTGATGGTTGTGAAAATCAAACTCATTTAGAAAATCGCGTTCCCGCCCCATTACTTTAATGTCTTTTATCCCACCAAAACCATGCTGGATGTTTTTTACGCGCATAGTCTCATGAAAATAGCGTTTCTCACCCCAAATTCGAAGCCTGCGTTTTAATAATGTATAAAAAAAGACTGAAGCTAAGGTGGGTATTATGATCGCCGACAAACTATTCCAAGAGACCACCGAAACAACAAAAATGAACACGCAGATAAATACGAGTATCTCTGTTGCCAACATCAACAATGGCGCAATGACAACGTTCGCAAACTGCGTTGTTTCGGTTTGAATTATATGTATGAAGTTAGAGGTGTTCCGCTTAACAAAAAAAGCGTAAGGTTGCGTTAAATACTTCCTGTAAATATCGTTTGATATCTGCTTCCTTAATTCAAAGACAAACGTCGATTGGAAGTAGATAAGCCAACTTAGATAAAAATTCTTTAATGAAAACAAAACTGCTAAAAGTGCTGCCAAAGCTAGCACAATTTGAAAAGAACCAACTGTTTTAAACTGTCTCAAAAACGGCTGGATGAACGAATATTCCTTAACTGCGTCAGGCTGAAATATCGTACCCAGCAACGGTAGCACAAGCCCTAGACTAATAGTTTCTAGAACAGCTCCAAAAACCATCGCGAACAAAAGTAACGCCACCTTTCGTTTTTGGTCTGAGGTGAATATCCGCCATATTTTGCGATATGTCGTTTTCATCAATGATCCGAGGCAGGGAGATAATTATGTTTCCAAAGTAGCCGATGGGTTGGTTATCATGACCCCAGTCAAATATCAAACTTTTAGTGTGCTAGTCCAACTGGTTTGAATTGTTCATAAAATTCGCAATCTAGGGTGCTAGTTCTGATCATTGTTTTGATGAGTGTGATTTGTTTATTTAACTAATTTGTATCGTTTATACATTTCAGCGTTTATGATTACCGCAGGTATTACGGAGGCCAGTGAGTGATGACCATGTTTTCATGCAATATAAAAGACATCCCAAAAATAAAGCTGAATTTGTTTGATCTCAAGCCAAAGGAGGCGCTCGAAAGCACTTACGCTTTTTTTGACAAAGAATTGTCAAAATATTTTTGTGACAATGGTGATCCTGACACTAAATTCTTTTCCGAAATCGATTGCCCATTGTGTGGGTGCCCAGAGACAACCAATATCTTCTCACTGGATAAATTTTCTTATGACAAATGCACCAATTGTGCCGCTGTTTACAATAAAAAGATGCTTCGGTCAGAGGTTCTTGAGGGCATGTATGCAAGTGGGATATACATCGAATATTTTAAAAAACTCGTCGCCGGTTCTCAAACTATCCGTAAAGAGTTATTGGAGCGACGTAAGGTTGCTCAACTCTCCTCTTTCTTCGACAAACCGGGAACATTATTGGACGTTGGATGTGGAAGTGGTTCCTTGCTCAAAGAATGCAAGGATATAGGTTGGAAAGTTTTTGGCATTGACCCCTCCAAAGAGGCTTGTTCAGTTGCGAAAAAAAAGTACGGACTGTCAATCACTCAAGATACTTTCGAAAATTTTGAGACGCGGGCGAAGTTCGACTGTATTGTGTTTATCGGCATTGAACACTTGCAAGATCCGATGAACGGCATAGATAAAGCAAAACGACTCTTAAAGCAAAACGGCTTGATTTTTTTTGAAGCGCCCTCTGCAGACTCTTTTTTAATGAGCCATCTAACGAAGTACCCACAACAGATAACCCGTTTTATTGAAGCAGGTCGTCATTATTTGTTTTTTTCAAAAAAATCAATTAATTACATTTGTGAAAAATACAGCCTGGAATTAGAATACCTAGAATCAAATGGCCTAGATCTCCAAACCCTTGTGATGGATGACCTCTCTGATACTTCAACCAACAAACTTATTGATATGCAAGATACTCTCAATGATTTGTTGCTTGGGGATCACTACAGGGTATTCTTACGGAGTAAAGACGACCATTAACAGCTAATTTAACGTGACACATTGATTTGAAGTCAAACTACATGCAAGCCAAAAGATGCGCTACACAGGTGCGTTCACTGCTTCAATTATTACGTAATTTGAGTAACCGCGTAATACATCTCGAGATTGAGCCATCTGGAAAATAATTGCGTAAGTGATTGATATCCTTATTTTCAAAACTTTTTTTACCCTCCTGCAGAATTTGCCCGAGTGTGGGATTTAAGCTTTCACGCTCGATAAAGAAAACCAGACCTTGGTACATTTCACAAACCTTGTCCCAGTGCGAATTTATTTTCTTTTGAATATCTGTGTTGATAACAACGGTTGGAATCCCCGTCATAGCCGGGATGAGAACAGCTGTAGAATAGGGGCTGACTACCACGTCAACCGCGGAGAGGTTTCGATAGACCGGTTCCAAATTAATCGAAAAATGTGAGAGACTCGCCTCTTCTAAAAGTTGTTCGACTAGGTCCCGCCGGCCGCTCGGATGAGGTTTGAATTGGAGCTCAAACTCCACGCCCATCTGTAAAAATGCATCTCGAATATTTTTCAAGTCCTTTAAAACTTCAGAAAACTCCATGGTTACAAAATCAGACGCGCCCTGCCTTTTGGTGTTCTTGCTGAAAAATTTTCGTGCAATGTACAGACACTGAACCCGTGTCTTTTTTGGTTTAATTTGTTTTTTGCAGTACCGAAGCCAATCGCTATCAAGACCAGGATAACCGCTGTAAAAGAATTGGTTCGACAAATTGGGGTGCTTCAGATGGGGTTTTGAGTATCTAAAAGGTAACCACACGTCACAGTCTGAATAAATTTCTTTCCCTACTGGATTAACATGTGAAAACGCGAAATAAGGGTCGATGTAATGAGGTGCGTGAGGTGTCACAATTTTTGTTGCATCGCTGCTGAAAATCTTTTCAAAAATCTTATTAGATGCAGGAAATGACTGATGGTTTCTGTTATCGAGGATTACTATGTCCGGTCTCAACACTTCAAAAAAATTTTCAAAATTTGTGTGCCCGAAATAGAGATTCTCCAGGATGTTTAGCATTCTCGACGCTAACTTGAACCCGATCAGTTTCTGAATCGAGTATCCAAAAGTAAATGGTTTGTCTATGGTGTTACCGTAATTGTTGTTTTTTTGCGGATTGCAAGATAAGGCACGCAGCGATTTGGTTAAAAAACTTTTTGACGGCTTAAAGGATGCCAAATCCATTAAATTCACTTCAAGTTTGGCAAGTTCACTCTGATAAAAGTTAGAGCCTTTCAAAATATCGTTACGGTTGCCACAACAAAATAAAATTGTAGCTTCAAGCTTAATATTTTGAGTTCTTAAGCCCCAATAAATGGGCAAAGAAAAATCGAGTGCGCTAGTATTTTTTGTTACGATTTGGAGTATACGCATATTCTGGCTCCGTGGGAGGGACTTTTAAATTTACATGAATTTTTCTGACAATATTTTTTTGACAATTGAGTGAAATGATTTAAGGGGATACCGAGATGACTTCGCTAATGGTTGGTGTTCCTTTGATCATTATTCATGCAGTATTGAGAGGTCTTTGTTTGGGTTCCACTCACTTGCTTCAAAAAATTTTGTTTAATTACATATGTTTACAACGGATTTGTTCCCTAAAATGTGTTTATCAATTTCAACACGCGTCAGAAAAAAATTGACCTGAACCTAAGGTTAAAAATACATGGCCAACAAAATGCGGTTACATCAATCACTCCTCACGATGACCCTTCTTACTGCTGGACTAGTTTATGCGGCAACTCTGATCTTGCAGAAATTATTTGGGCTTAAATTTTCGCATTGCGGTATGCCGATCAGCAATGAGAATTTTCTTAGCACTTCCGTTTTTTTTGACCACTTGATTTTTATTACAATTTTCTCAATTGGTTGCGCTGTAACTGGCGTTCATAGGTTGAAGGTGGATACCCATAGCCTTTATCAACAAAGCCTATCAAAACTGTACAAATATACATGGCACCTCCTCGCACTCTGTATTTTAGGCGGCTTTTTCAACCTTATTGACAAATACCTCATCATCCAAAAATATCCGATTAATTGTTTAAGTCAGATACGGTTCGCTTGGATCTCAGTAGCGAGTGAAGGTCGAGATGCCTATCATCAGGTTTTCTCATATATTGGCAACGGACTAAGCAGTTTGCTATTTCCATCTTTAATTATTTTAAACTCACACATCCAAGCCTCGTCAAAAAAACTCCAGATGAAGCAGTTTGCTCAGGTTCTTATTTTGACGATCCTTGTCGTCATTTATTCACTGTCGTTCGGTTCGCGCAACCTTATGTTTGCATTTGCCTCTGTAACATTTTGCGGTTCGCTTTTGTTTTTAGTTTTTAATCCCAGCATGCAAAATTTGATAAAAACTTTAGTAACTTCAGTTTTGATACTGATCGTGAGCGTGGGTTTTACTTATTTTTTCACCAAAGACCGGATATTTTGCGTACCAAATCATCACCAAATTTTGATAGAAAAAAACGGCATACAGGGCGTGTTAGACCAAGAGGCGCTTTACATAGATGGATATCGGGATGAGGTCCCCATATGCATGGATGCTGATGGGTTGGGGGGGCAGACGGCCTTGGCAAAAACTTGCGCCCCCTGTGCGCTTGCTGCAATATATTTGAACCATGGCTTAGCCAATCACCGATGGATTTTCAGCGAGGAGCTTGTTGGCAAAAACTATATATTGAATTTTTTGCACGCAAACCTGGGTTCAATGTCGCCATTTGGCAAAGTGCAATGTGAGAGATCTTTCGTAGGTGGAATGTCAATGGTAGGGTCCGTCCGTCATGACTTTGGATACCCCGGCATTGTGGTATTCGCAATAATTTGCTCACTAATACTCATGGCGATCGCAAAAGGTTTGAGACTTGGGACGTCCAAGTTGCAAATATCAGCCATATTTTGTTTGCACTGCTTTTTTTATTCAATAACGGTATCACCGATGTTTTTTCCAATTATGACGATGCCATTTAAAATATTTATTTTTGGGTTACTATTCCTTGCCACCGTTGCTTTCTTTACACGGCTAATCTTTGAGCGGATTACAGATCAATATTTTTCGCCAGCAAAAACATCGAACACTGACACAATAATTGACTAAGCGCAGTCAGGTAGACGGTTCATCAACAGTTGAGAGATTTATGAAACTCAAATTTGATACCAATCCACTAAGTAGACGTTGATGATTATTTATTTGCAGGCTTATCCATTTTGGCCTTATATGAGGTGTAAGAGGTGGACCCTCTTATGGCTATCCGTTGAGACAGAAATTTATAATCCTGCGGGTGCAACTCTAATTTTATATGTTTAAAAAACTCAGGTAAGTGTTTTGATAAAGGTATTAAATAAGCTCAGCATTTTCACTTTAACCCGATGATCAATCCCTTACTTAAGTTAGCCAGTAATGATGTATGATAAATATTTCGAGCGAGCCTTTTTCGAGAGTATAGAGGTAAAGCAAAATTGCATTAAGCAAGGTTTTCTCAGCTTATCGAACATCGCCCACAATATCTCGAATGCAATTAACGCCTCTGGTAAACTTATGTTGTGTGGTAATGGTGGATCTGCTGCCGACGCACAGCACCTTGCCGCGGAACTTCTTGTGCGTCTTCGTCCGCACATAAACAGATCGCCAATACCCGCGATCACCCTCGCCCAGGACATATCGACACTTACTGCTTGCGCAAATGACTACTCTTTTGACGACATATTTGAGAGAAATCTCACTGCGCTCTGCAGGCCCGGCGATTGTTTACTTGCGATATCCACATCAGGCAAATCACCGAACATAATTAACGTTCTTAAAGCAGCAAAAAACCAGCAGGTTAAAGCTTTTGCATTTCTTGGGAAGGGTGGTGGTTCATGTAAGGAATTAGCTGACGATTATTTCCTAGTCCCAAGCGATAATACGGCAGCAATCCAAGAAGCACATATTGTTGCAGGACACGCATTGATGGAGGCGATTGAGGATAAAGTCATCGCGGCTCGCAAAAATGATTGATCCTTCTGAGATTGACGCTGCAGTCTTTGATTTTGACGGTGTTCTTACCGATAATACTGTTGTGGTAAGCTCTAGCGGTGATGAGTTCGTCACCTGCTCAAGATCTGATGGTCTAGCTTTTGAGGCGCTAAAAAAAATTGAAATTAAAACGCTTATCTTATCAACAGAAAAAAACCCTGTAGTACGAGCCCGCGCTGAAAAGTTGAATGTCGAAGTTAGACAGGGTGTCGTGAACAAACTAATTGCCCTGCACGAATATTGCGAGGTGGAAAACCTGTCAACCGAGCGTATTTTATATGTAGGCAATGACGTCAATGACTATGACGTCATGAATGCCTGCGGGATAACCTGTTGCCCTCTGGACGCGCACCCCACTATTAAAATGATTTCGAGTGTGGTGCTCTCTCGAAGAGGCGGGGACTCTTTAGTTCGAGAACTCGTGGAAGATGTGCTCCAAATTGACGTTTACAAAACCCTTTATTCGAATTTAAGGAGCTAAAATATGGGCATCTTTATTTGTGCGGAAATTGGAATTAATCACAACGGTGACATGGACATTTGCAAGCAGCTTATTGATGTTGCAGCGGACTCAGGTTGTGATGCCGTTAAATTTCAAAAACGTGACATCGACTTGGTATATTCGAGAGAGTTGCTCGACTCGCCGAGAGAGAGTCCATGGGGCAGCACACAAAGGGAACAAAAGCTCGGGCTTGAACTTGGGGAAAATGAATATAAAGAAATTGATAGTCACTGCAAAAAGCGCCAAATCCACTGGTTTGCGTCTGCATGGGACGTCGAAAGTCAATCTTTTCTAAATAAATTTAACTGCTCGTATAATAAAATCGCATCAGCAATGCTCGTTGCTGAAGATTTACTCCATATGGTAGCCAGCGAAAAACGTCATACGTTTATTTCGACAGGGATGAGCACTTACGAAGATATTGATAATGCAGTAAAAATATTTAAGGAAGCTGATTGTCCCTTTGAATTGATGCACACTGTTTCGACTTATCCGATGAAATCAGAAGATGCTAATTTAAAAATGATCCATACTTTGCGAGAAAGATACAATGTACCAGTTGGCTACAGTGGCCACGAACCAGGCCTTGCGATTTCATATGCTGCGGCGGCTTTAGGTATCAGCTCCCTCGAGAGGCACATTACTCTTGACCGATCAATGTACGGATCCGATCAAGCAGCTTCTATAGAACCAAATGGCCTCAGAAATTTGGTTGGAGCCGTTCGCAAAATAGAAAAAGCTCTGGGTGACGGCAAGAAAAGAATCACGCAAGAAGAACAACTTGTCGCAGAAAAACTTCGCGCCCACTTAAAATGAAGCAACATGGACAACACGTGAACGAAATTGGGGTTATGCAGGGCCGGTTACTGCCGAAATATAACGGTAGATATCAGGCGCACCCGGTCGGATATTGGGAGGCTGAATTTCTCTTGGCTGACGCACTGGGTTTGGATTGCATCGAATTTATTTTAGATTTTAATGAGGCCGCCAAAAACCCACTTCTCAGACGTAACGGCTCTTCACAAATAGGTGCAGTTTCAAAAAATTCAAATGTCAAGGTACGCACTGTTTGTGCCGATTATTTTATGGAAGCTCCATTGCATTCAGATAACTTTGAACAGGTGGACCAAAGCCTTAAAGTTCTTGAGAAATTGCTGTTATCCTGCTGCAAACTAAATATTGAGAGCATAGTGCTCCCATGCGTTGATCAATCTAATCTGAAATCACCAGATGAGCGAAGACGTTTGATTTCAGTGTTGAAGCCTGTGATGAGAGAGTTCAAAGAGAAACGAATTTTTTTATCTTTAGAAACCGATCTAGCGCCCGCGGCGTTTGCGAATTTAATTGATAGTATCGACTCTTCCTGGATTGCCGTGAATTACGACATCGGCAACAGCGCTGCGCTGGGTTATGATCCTAAAGAGGAATTTGATGCATATGGGGAGTTCATCACCGATGTTCACATCAAAGACCGAGATTTTGCCGGAGGCCCAGTTATTCTAGGCACTGGTGCAGCTGATTTTAAGTTGTGTTTATCGGAGTTAAATCGCATTCCATATAAGGGACCGTATATAATGCAGGCATATAGAGACGACGAAGGCCTTCAAATCTTTAAAGAACAATTTACTTGGTTTCAGAAGCTTTGGAGAAAGACTTTTGCGGATTAGTTGTATCATCTTAGCCCGAGGAGGCTCGAAGGGCATCAAGCATAAGAACACCCATATGTTTTGTGGAAAGCCGTTGCTGGCATGGTCTATACTTCAAGCCACTTCCTGCAGGGAAATCGATGACGTTTGGGTTAGTTCAGACTCAGAAGAGATACTCCTTACAAGTGAGAAGTATGGAGCTCGATCTATCTTACGACCACTTGAGTTGGCAACTGATGAGAGCACTTCAGAAGCCGCTTGGAAACATTCGATAAGATATATAAGTGATAATTCTAAAAATGCCGATTTTATTGTCGCACCGCAAGTTACATCACCGTTACGGGAACCAAAAGACTTCAGTAAAGCAATTAAGCAACTGCTACTGAGTGGCAACGACTCTCTGTTAAGCGTATCCGAGATTGAAGATTATTTTTGTTGGAAAATTGGAACAAACGGTTGGCCTGAGTCCGTGAATTACAATTACAAGTATCGCAAGCGTCGACAGCTGATCGAAAAACAATATCTGGAAAATGGCTCCTTTTACATTTTTCGTCCAAATTTATTATTTGAAACAAACAATCGTTTGGCTGGAAAAATTGAACTTTTCGTGATGGACAAATTTAAAAGCTTTCAGATTGATAGTCTACCTGACATAAAATTATGCGAGAAAATAATGGAAGGGTTCTCGCTTGATGAGATAAGTAATGACTAAAGGCTACAATGACATTTTCTCTATTTCTGGAAAAACGATCATAATCACCGGAGCTTCAAGGGGCATTGGAGAGGCAATTGCTATTGGCTGCCATGAAGCGGGCGCTACTGTGATCGGTGTGTCACGATCAAAAAGACCAAGATCTGGTATTTTAGAGAAGTCATATTTTCCTTGCGACGTGCAGAACGTTGATAACTTCAGAGGCATATGTGTAAAAATAAAAAATAAATATCAAAAAATTGACGCCTTGATAAACGCTGCAGGCGTCTCCATAAATTCAACAGATTACGATAATCAAGAACGCTTTGCTAAGACACTTCGTATCAATCTTGAGTCAGTATATACCTCGAGCGAAGTCTGCTCAGATCTTATGGCGGTTGGTTCGGCAATCGTTAACATATCGAGCATCGGTGGTATATTCGGCTTTCCAGACAACCCCGGTTACGTGGCTAGTAAAGGTGGCGTGATATCGCTTACCAAGGCGCTTGCGCTTGACTATGCGAAATCGGGAATTCGAGTAAATTGCATAGTGCCTGGTTATATAAAAACCGACATGACATCAACCAGTTACAACGATGAATATCTTCAAAATCAACGAACTGAAAGAACTATTTTAAAACGCTGGGGAGATCCAAAAGACCTGATTGGCTCTGCTATTTTCTTCGTTTCTGACGCGTCCAATTACATCACTGGCTCTAATTTGCTTGTGGATGGAGGCTGGTCTGCAAAAGGGTTGTGAACAATGAGGTTAAAATGGACTTAGAACTCTCGGACAAGATCGCACTTATAACCGGCTCCTCATCTGGACTTGGGCTCTGTATAGCTCGCACCCTTCACAACGAGGGTTGCCATATAATTTTGAATGGTCGTTGTAGAAGACGACTCGCTGCAGCTGCGACCGAATTTAGTGAACGAATTGATCGAATTCTTGGTGACGTCACATCACCCGACAATGCCAGCGAAATAGTTCGAAAAATCAAAAGGAAATACAACAGATTAGATGTATTGATTTGCAATGTCGGTTCAGGTTCATCGGTTGCCCCTGGACTTGAGACGCCGGATGAATGGCGCAGAATGTTTGACTTAAATTTTTTTAGTGCAACCAACATAATTGAACACGCTCGTCCAATAATGAGAGTCCACGGAGGAAACATCGTTTGTATCAGTTCTATTTGCGGTATAGAAATATTAGGGGCTCCTCTTACCTATTCATGTGCAAAAGCCTCCTTAAACCATTATATTAAAGGCTGTTCCCGACCGTTCGCAAAAGACGGAATAAGAATTAATGCCGTTGCTCCTGGAAACCTGTTATTTCCTGGTTCAGTGTGGGATAATAATCTCAAAGAACAGCCGGATACCGTTAAAACTATGTTAGAAAAAGAGGTCAGCCTATCGCGTCTCGGCAAACCCGAAGAAGTTAGCAGACTTGTCTCTTTTTTGGCCTCACCAACCAGCTCTTTTTGCACCGGCGCCGTCTTTACGAGTGATGGCGGACAATTGCGATCATGAGGAACATCACTTCAGATTTGAGCGGCAAAACTGCAATAGTCACAGGTGGGGCAGGCCTACTAGGCCGGCAACACTGCGAGGCACTGACACAAATAGGCGCTTCTGTTTTTGTAGCTGACATTGACGAAAAAAAAATCCAGGAAATCTGCGGCATTCTCGGTAAGAAGGCGATACCTTTATTATTAGATGTCACGGTAGAGAGCGATCTTTTCAAGGCTTTGGACCACATTTTATCATCTCAAAATCGCTTAGACGTGCTGGTGAACAATGCCGCCATTGACGCAAAAGTGAAAGGAGAAGGAGGTTTAGAAAACTCCAGATTGGAAAATTTCAGTCTAGAGCAATGGCATCATGAGATGAGCGTTGGGTTAACAGGGGCCTTCTTGTGCAGCAAAGTTTTTGGGTCCCACATGGCATCAACTGATGGAGGATGTATACTCAACATCGCTTCTGATCTATCAGTTATTGCACCCGATCAGCGATTATACCAACAAGACGATCTCGTGGCCGACATGCAGCCAGTAAAGCCGGTTACATATTCCGTTATAAAAACTGGTTTATTGGGATTGACAAGGTACTTGGCATCTTATTGGGCAAAAGACGGTGTCCGAGTAAACGCTTTGTCGCCGGGTGGAGTTTACACAGGACAGCCCTCCAAATTTGTTCGAAAGCTCGAGACAAGGATACCACTTGGGAGAATGGCAGAAGTAAATGAATATGTCTCAGCTGTACAATTTTTGTGCAGCGACGCATCTAGTTATATGACCGGACAAAATATCGTAATTGATGGAGGGCGATCTGTTCTGTGAGTTTCAACAGATATCTCGAAGAATATCTCAATTTTTCTTTGCTTTGGGTTTCTGATTAGCAAAAAAATTTATAAGAGAGTTTTAAGATGGAAAAAATTAAGTCTTTTTTCAGACGGTATGGCATTCTCGCGCTGGCCTTTAAACTCGTTTGGGCACTGTTGTGCCGGATGCCAATAGTTTCAACTGCTCTGGTACCTAAACTGAAGATTTATTTCACCAAACTAGCAAAAAGGTCTTCAGAGGGAAACTTGCCCAATTTTTTCCTAGAATTCTCGAACGTGCGAACTAATCAACTGAATCCTCTCCGAAAAGATCCAATGGCGAGCGTATTGAAACAATTCACTAAGCCGGTTGATATGCTTGAAGTAGGAACATGGTTTGGAACCGGTTCGACTAAATTATGGTTTCACAATCTACCCACCGGCTCAAAAATAACACTTATTGACGTTTGGAAACCTTTCCTGTCTGAAATTGACAAGGAAGGATCATCCCTAAGTTTTCAAGCTATGGATGACGTTCCTCATTTAGCGCTGTTGAGTACGCTGAGACAAGTATATGAGGAGGAGAGAAAAAATAAGATCAAAATTTCACTGGTTAGAGCAGATGCAACGAATTTCTTGGCAAATTTTAAATCTGGTAGCTTCGACATAATCTACCTGGATGGATCTCACTATTATCAAGACATTAAGGCCGACATTAAAATTGCAAAAAATTTGATACGCAATGGTGGAGTTATTTGTGGTGATGATCTTGAACTCTTACCAACCGAAGAAATATACGCATACGCATCAGCGAAAAAGAATGTTGACTACACCCAATGGAAAGACAAAAGTTTTCACCCAGGGGTTTTGTTAGCAGTCTATGAGGAGTTTGATGCTGTAAAAATGGATAAAGGTTTCTGGTGGGCAAAGATTAGAAAATAATTGTTACCCAATAAACACGTGATCTGTTGCTCCAAGGACATATTTGTCAAAAACATCCTTACTTGCGGTATGGCGCGATATTTAAATTGGCGCGGAAGATCTAGCCCACCGAGTTAGATAGGTGTGCCTGACAAATTTGAACCTTGCCGTATACTTTGCCTAGTCGTTTGTGACTTTGTTTATTATTGCGAAGTCAGCAGCCACGTGGGCAATTTATTTGACAGTTCAAGAGATAAAAACTCGACACTGTTTGATAAAATTTAGGGTGCATGGATAGAACGTAATTTTTGAGTTTGAGCCGTTTTCCAATGCAAAAATTCCGGTACGAAATTTAAGCCTCCAGAACGGGGACTCATATGTTAATTTGCTATTAAGGTTGAGGGTCAACTATGTTGATTTCAATTTGTTCGCCAAAACGTTAAGTCTCTCAGCTAGAATAATTTTTTAATTTGCTTAACAATACTAAACCTTTATGTTTGGCGTCTTCTTAAATTTGAAAGAAATTGAAGCTCATGGCTGAAGTACTTTTTGTGAATCCTGATAGCTCAATTGCCGCTTACCAAGACCTTGCAAAAACCTACTCTGCCATTGAGCCCCCCACCTGGGCATTACTTCTTGCAGAAGCCGTTAGAAAAAACGGCCATGATCCAGAGATACTTGACTGCGACGCTGAGCGTCTCACGCTCGACCAAAGCTTAGCGCGAATTGACAACTCAAGTGCAAAGCTTGTTGTTTTCGTTCTTTACGGCCAAAATCCAAATTCTGGCACAACGAGCATGATTGGTGCAGTAAAGCTAGCCACAGCGGCTAAAAACGCCGGCATAACAACCCCCGTTTGTTTTTGTGGATCACACACTCAAGCACTTCCAGGCGAAGTTCTTGCCCTAGATTGCGTTGATTTTGTATTGTTAAATGAGGGGGTTTACGCTCTAAACAATCTGCTTTCTTCCAACTTGTGCTCCGATTTACAGAGTATTAAGGGCATCGGACACAAGGTGGATGGTAAAGTCGTAATGAATCAGCCAGAGATCGTAGTGCCACAAGATCGGTTGGATGAGGACATGCCTGGCTATGCTTGGGACCTTTTACCATATAAATCAGTGCCGCTAGATTTATATCGATCGCATTTTTGGCATGCCGGATTTGATCATAAAAAGCGGACACCTTTTGCAGCAATCTATACCTCATTGGGATGTCAATTCGCCTGCAATTTTTGTATGATAAATATCCTCAATAGGGTTGATAATGGAATTTGGGTGGATGCGTCTCACTCGCGAGGAATGCGATATTGGTCGCCCGAGTGGGTAAAACGAGAAATGAAGAAGCTCGCTGACTTGGGTGTAAAGACCCTAAGAATTAGCGATGAAATGTTTTTCTTAAACAGAAAATATTACAACCCAATCCTAGAGAACTGCGTTCGGGAGGATTTTGGATTCAATATGTGGACATATTCCAGGGTGGACTCTGTTAGACCAAAAGCACTTGAGTTGTTTAAAAAAGCGGGGGTCAATTGGCTTGCCCTAGGTGTTGAGGCTGGGAATCAAATTGTTCGGCAGGAAGTTTCTAAGGGTTCATTCAAAGAGGTCAATATTCGAGAAATCTGCGATGAGATTACAAAATCCGGAATTTATACTATTAATAATTACATTTTTGGCTTTCCTGAAGACAATTACGAGACAATGCAACAAACCTTAGATTTGGCTATCGAATTGAATTCCGAAATGGCCAACATGTATCCATGCCAGGCTTTACCTGGCAGTCCGTTATATAATGAGGCTAAGGTCAATGGCTGGGAACTTCCGGATCGATATGAAGAATTTGCGTTTCTATCATATGAGTGCAAGCCGTTGCAGACGAAACACCTGTCTGCTGAGCAAGTGGTTAGTTTTCGTGATAAAGCCTGGAACACTTACTTTTCAAATCCAGTGTATCTCGATTTAGTGGAACAAAAATTTGGTGTTATTGAACGTAGAAATGTCGAGGAGATGGCGAAAATAAAACTCAAAAGAAAAATCTTAGGCGATTGAAGCCACCACAATGATAATCACCAAAACTCCCTACAGAATGTCATTTTTTGGCGGAGGAACAGACTACCCCTCACACTACCTCAATTATGGTGGCACTGTTCTTGCGTCCACAATAAATAAATATTGCTATATTTCTTGCCGAAATTTACCACCCTTTTTTGATCACAAATTCAGGGTAGCCTACTCAGAAATTGAAACAACTAAAGCAGTTCCAGAAATAAAGCACCCGGCTGTAAGAGGAGTGCTAGAATTTTTCCAGATTGAAGAAGGGCTTGAGGTCCAGCATCATGGCGATCTGCCAGCTCGGTCTGGCTTAGGGTCAAGCTCTTCATTCACAGCTGGCCTGATACATGCCATTTATGCGCTTCAAGGCAAAACAATTTCAAAACACGACCTTGCAATTCAAACAATTGAGATAGAGCAAAATGTTATCGGTGAAAAAGTTGGATCGCAGGATCAAGTTATGGCTAGTTATGGTGGATTTAATCATATAATTTTTTCGAATGACGGAGACATAGCAGTTAATCCTGTGTCAATAACCAAACAAAGGAAAAATTCACTCAATCAGCATTTAATGATGTTTTTTTCGGGAATATTGAGAGACTCTCAAACAATAACTCACGACAAGATAAATGAGATAATTAAAAAGCCAGAGCAAGTAAATCGGATGGGTGAAATGGTTGATCAAGCTATCGCCTTGCTAACCTCGGACGCATGCATCACAGATTTTGGCAATCTTTTGCATGAGACTTGGATGCTTAAAAAAAGCATATCCAAAAATATTTCTACAACTTTTATTGATACGATATACAACACAGCACTTAGAGAAGGAGCTCTTGGCGGCAAACTTTTAGGTGCCGGGGGCGGCGGATTTTTGGTACTTTTTGCCACGCCCGACAGACAACCTCAAATTCGAAAAGCTTTATCAAATTTCATCGAAGTTCCTTTTGAGTTTGAAGATACAGGTTCAACCATATGTGTAAACGAGCCTCATGGTTTATAAAATGTCCAACAACTGTAATGTTCTTGTTGCTGGTGCAACAGGATTGATTGGGCAAGCATGCGCCAAACATCTCAAATCGCTTGGTTACCAAAATATTTTTATGCCAGGCCGATTGGAACTCGATCTTCTCGACACTGATGCCGTATTGCAGTATTTTTCTCTCAAAAATATCGACGTAGCGATTTTGGCTGCTGGACAGGTCGGTGGCATTTTAAAAAATCAAAAAACACCCATGCCATTAATATCGGAAAATCTCAAAATAACGTTAAATGTAGCTCACGCTGCTCATGAATGTGGCTGCAAAAAGGTTGTGCTATTCGGATCTTCATGCATGTATCCGAAACATTGTCAGCAACCTATGGCAGTTGAAAAGTTATTTTCCGGCCCAATGGAAGAAACTAGCATCGCTTACTCAACATCAAAATTAGCGTCGATGCAAATTGGTCTTGCGTTCAACCAACAATTTGGCAAACAGCAATTCATAACAGTCATTCCCAATAGCACTTATGGTCCAGGAGACAATTTTTGTCCATTGACCGGCCACGTGTTGTCCTCGCTCGTCGCCAGGTTTATTGAAGCACATCAGAATAA
>MDTG01057307.1_pt1 | contig 33938 bp, 30 predicted proteins | sample 811421 | NCBI WGS metagenome assembly MDTG01 (sample SAMN05326645, study PRJNA326480) | marine metagenome | isolation source: seawater | place: Pacific Ocean: South East | collected 2011
ATTGATCTTCTTACTTATTTTTGCTTAGACAAAACTGCACTTATTTCTGCACTTGGCTTTATTAAAAAACTGTCATAAATAAATTAATTACTAGTGTTTACAGTCTTTTTGTCTCCTACATGTCATGCAGGGGGTCAGGGGTTCAAATCCCCTTGGCTCCATTGAATTTTAGTAGTGATAGCAATAGATTCGGGCTATCTTCACTAATTGTCGCTAAATAAACTGTAATATTTTTGCTTAGTCTAGTTATTGCAATGCTTCTAGTTTGTAATACCGATAGTTAAAAAGGTTTTAATTGAAACGCATTCAGCAGAATTTTAAAAAACGTGTGAAGAAATTTTAATAATGGAAGGTTTCAATTATGTTTATGATATTGATTCTGGTTTAAATAATCAAGGAGAATGTCGTTTGATATATTTCTCTAGGTAATACAATATTTTTTTTTAAATTTAAAATAGAATTAGATACTATGCATACAGTCAAAAGATAATTGAATTTTATGTATATTAACTATTTATATAATTTTTTTAATAACTATTTAAAGATTAACTTTATATATTTATTAATAATAATGTGTAGTTTTAAACTCTTTGGTTACGTTGTTGGATTTGCTTTTCTAATACCTTCCATTTTTTACAAAAGAAAATTAATAATAGAAAATAGTATGAATTATTTAGATAACCAGAATAAACTCGTAATTTCGTATTTTGTCTATCTCATAATCCAGTCTTTTATAGGAGCATATACAATACAAGACCTAAGAGTAATTATATATTGGGTTACATTTTTCATAATTGCTGGAAGCGTTTATTTATTACATAATAAAAAATTAAAATATGATTTAAATTATAAAAATAATCTTCAAAAGACACTTTTTAAATCATCTGCAATTTATTTTTCTATATTTTTCATAATCAATATTATAAGTTTTATTTTTTTTGGAAATGCTTATGATATCCAAAATAATTTTTGGGTGGGTGGATCAACTTCCTTTAATATAAGTAGTATTTTTTTATATATTCTTTTTTATAGATGGTCAAAAATATCTTTTAAATTAAATAGTTGGTTTACACTCAGTATTTCTTCTTATACTTTTTTAGTTTTTTTAAACGATTCAAGACTTGGTCAACTATATCTTTTCTTTTTTTTATTATTCACTTTTTTAAAATCTTTTAAGACAAAAAACTTATTAAATGGAATTTTGATTATATTAATATGTTTTTCTACTTTTACTATAAGCCATAATTTAAAATATAATTTCAAGGTATTCTTGAATAAAGAAACAAAATTTGGCTTATACAATCCTTTAAGGAATACTAATGCAACTATACAAAATATCTTTGCTATTCCTAATGATATTTCCAACAATAAAGCATCAAGTCATGATACAAATAGAGCATTAGAGCTCAAGATTGGACTAGAAAAGTTAAAGAGTGTAGAGATAAAAGAAAAAATATTTGGAACGGGATGGTATTCATCAAGAATAACTATAAATAATATTCGAAATAAAATAATGGATCAACTTAATATAGATAGATATTCTTCTAAAAATGATGTTTCTCAATTGCAAGGAATAGTTTCATTACTTATAGATACTGGTTTATCAGGTTTTATTTTTACATTATTTTTATTTTTAATTACAATCAAAAATACAATAAAACATAAAAGTGAATATTTAAATAAATGTTTTTATTTAAGTGTCCTTATAACTAATTTCTTTTGCCTTTTTATAGGTTATCCTTGGATAAACATCCCTTTTATTTTAATGCTAATGCCTAGAGGACTATTTTTTATAGAGGAATTTAAATAAATTTCTAATTTAGAATATTTAGATTAATTACTTTTTTTAAATGTTAAAACTTTGGGTAGTTTATAAAGATACACCTTTAAAATTTATATCTAATCAAGAAATTAAATGGTCTCAAGAATTATCTAACTTAAGAAAAAGAGAATATATTCACTCAAGAAGTTATATAAGATATTTAATTTCTTTTTTGGTTGAAATTGATCCAAGAAAAATTCCTTTACATGCGCCTCCGTCCCAACCCATAAAGTTTTTAGACGATAAATTTGGCTTTTTGAGTATAAGTCATTGCAAAGATTGTTTATTAATTGCTTGGAGTAAAATTCCTATTGGTGTAGATGTTGAAAATATAAATCGTTCAAAAAATATAAAAAAAATTACTAGGAAATTTGTAAATATATCTGAAAATTATCTTTTAGATAATGATGAAAATTCTAATTTTTATCCGATAAAACTATGGACTGTAAAAGAGGCAGCAGTTAAGTGGAAAAGTAGTCAAAATAAAAACTTTCTAAATGATTGGATCTGCAATTTCAAAGATAATAACGTTTTAAATTTTAAAACAAATGAAAGAGCATCTTTTTATTCTTTTAAATTCATTGATTGGCAAATCGCTATAGTTTCTAAAAATTTTTCTAATATTGACCTTCCTATAATTTGCTTAGTAAAAAATTAAGAAATTTAAGTTAAAATAACCCTTAATTTTATAATTATTTTCTTCAAAATTATGGAAATAAAATTTGCTTTAAGATTAAGAATATCAAATCCGCTTCCATAATTAATTTTTTTGTTTGTAAACCTCATTACGGCAAGATATGAAGATAAAAAATTTCTAAAAAGATAATTCCCAGTCGCAATTTTATGGAAATTATTTTCTTTTTTTATAAATAAGCTTATTATTTTTTCAGAATAATTAAGATTTAAAGAATAGAAAACTTCCTTTGTAAATCTTCCCCATGTCTTTATTTTTTTATTAGATGGATATCCTAATTGAGGTATAAAATCTTTTAAATAATATAAATTCCTAAATAAAAGAAATGAAAAAAATAAATCTTTATCATGTTCAAATTCTTTGTCGAATAAATTATATTTCTTATTATCTGTTTCAATAATATTCCATAATGTAGCGTCAATTAGATCTTTTTCAACTTTAAAGTCATTTGTATTAGATCCAAAATTATTTTCATTTAGTCCTTTATTATTTTCATAAATATATTCTTTATATGAAATAAAGAAATTTTTCAAATCAATCATCTTCCAATTATCTCTTTTCAAAATATCCATTAAAACGAAGATTAAAGGTCTGCCTTTAATGAAACATTCATCTTTGAAAGGTTTTAAATTTTTTGAATCATTTAATAAATTATATGTATTTTTATCTTCAGAATCGAATTCAGAAACAACCACATTATTTTTATTATCTTCTCTAAATACTAACTCATTTTTAAACCCACTTTCTCTTTCGTTTCTATAGTAAAAAGCTAAGAGATTACTATTTTGTGTAAACTTTTTATTTTCTTTTTTTGAACATAAAATTAAGAAGGAATTAGATAAGTCTCTAACTAATTTATTTTTATAAATACTTTCCCATGCATATATTTGTTCAAAAGATGTAATGTTTGGTTTCTGTCTATCTCTATTTGCGGATAATGCAATCAAATATTGTGGATCGAATTCTTCATTATTTAGACCATTCTCAGTAATTATTGAATTAGGAAACTTATAGTCTGGAAAAGGATACATAAAATAATTATTTTGGAAGCCACTTTTAATTAGAAGATTATTTATTTCAAATCTTCCGAATGTTCTTACTCCAGTTTTTAAATATCTATCTTCAATTCCATACATTGTTTTACCTATATGATCTTCTTTGTATCCAGCGAAATATTTTAAGCCAAGTTTATTTTCAATAGCAATTACTAGGAAACCATCATTTTTGAGTAAGCTATATATTTGTTTAAGTGTTCTTTGCGGCTCATCTTTTGAATTAGAAAATAAGCTACTATATTCAAGAACTCCAATGATAGTAATAATGTCAAATTTTTTTTTGGATTGAAAATTATCTAATTTATCACAAATAATCTTTACATTTTTTAAATCACGACATCTTTCTCTCGTTATTTTGGCTCTAAAAAAAGAACCTTCAAGACTTGTAAGATTACAATTTGATTCCCCGAGGTATCTTGAAATTGCCCCACATCCAGATCCTATCTCAAGAATATCTAGATTATTTAAATCTCTACCAAGTGGTCGAAGAATATTAGCTCTGTGTTGAGATAAATGATAGGTTAACACCCAATTTTTACAAAAACTTTTTAATTCTCTAGAATTAATTGATAAATCTTTTGTCTTTGAAAGAAGTTTATAAATATAATTTTCAATTTTAAATCCATCGGAGTAATTTGTTCCAAGGAATGAATTTCTAATCCAAACTCCACTATTTTTATCTAATTTATAATCCATCTTTATATCCTTCTCTGATAGATTAACAAAATAAAGTTAAAAATCATAGTTAGTGTAGATTTTTTATTGTAAATTAAAAAGTTAATTATATATTTTAAATAGATTCATTTATTTTTTGAATTACAGTGCTTTTTAAAAAATTATAATGACTTCTTTTTTAAATGAAATTCCTAAAATCGCAATTGGTACAGCACAATATGGAATGAAATATGGTGTAGCTAATAAAATTGGGAAAATTCAAGATCAAGAAATGAGAAATATTTTAGATTTCGCAATAAAAAATGGTATTAATACTATTGATACAGCAATGGGTTATGGAGATTGCGAGCCTAAGCTGGGTAAATTAGGGGTCAAAAACTTTAACTTAATTACCAAAATTACAAATTTATCAGATTTTGGGAAAAATACTGAGGATTTCGCTTTGAAAAGCTTGAGGTCTAGTATTGAAAATTTAAAAGTTGACAATGTAAATTCGTTATTATTACATAATCCAAATGATCTAATTTCCAAAAATAAAGAAATGGTATATAACTCTATTCAAACATGCAAAAAGGAGGGTTTATGTAGAAAGATAGGTGTTTCATGTTATGACGTCGAGCAAGTTTCGAATATTATTCAAAATTTTGATATTGATATCATACAGTTCCCTTTGAATATTTTTAATACTAAATTAATTGATTCTGGATTGATAAAAATTTTAAAGAAAAAGAATATAGAAATCCATGTTAGATCAATATTCCTTCAAGGATTGCTTTTAATGGAAAAAACAGAAATTAACTCATATTTTTACAGATGGGAAGAAATATTTAATTTTTGGGAAGAATGGTTGAGAGTAACAAACATATCAAAACTTCAAGCATGCCTTTTATTTGTATTTGGAATTAAAGAAGTGGATAAAATCATTTTAGGGATAGATTCTTTGCTTCATTTACAGCAAATATTAGATATTCTAAAAAATAATCATGCAGAAATTAACCCTTTTGCATTATCATCGATGGATGAAGACCTGATTAATCCTAGTAAGTGGAATTTAAAGCAAGATTGAACGGTAAAGGGCAAAAACTTTGGAGTCGTGCAAAAAAAATAATTCCTGGTGGGAATATGCTTCTCTCAAAAAGATCAGAGATGTTTTTACCTGATCTTTGGCCTTCCTATTTCTCAAAGGCTAAGGGATTTAAAGTCTGGGATCTAGATAAGAATTTGTATATTGATATGTCAATTATGGGAATTGGCACAAATACACTTGGTTATGGGAATAGTTATGTTGACTCACAAGTAATGAAATTTATAAAAAAAGGTAATATGAGTACTTTTAATTGCCCTGAAGAAGTACTTCTGGCAGAAAAATTAGTTGAATTACATCCTTGGGCAGAAATGGTTAGATTTGCAAGAACTGGAGGGGAAGCTAATGCCATTGCAATAAGAATAGCAAGAGCAGCATGCGGAAAAGATAAAGTGGCTATATGTGGTTATCATGGCTGGCATGATTGGTATCTGGCTACTAATCTTGAGGGTAATGACAAATTAAAAGACCATCTACTTGATGGGCTAAATCCAAATGGAGTTCCAAGGGAATTAAAGGGTAGTGTAATTCCATTCGAATATAATAATATAAATCAATTAAAAAATATTATTGAAAATGATGATGTTGGCATTATAAAAATGGAAGTTTCCAGATCTACAGATCCAAATGTGAGTTTTTTGAGAGAAATTAGAGAAATTTGTGATTCAAAAGGTATTATTTTGATTTTTGATGAATGTACATCAGGTTTTAGAGAAACTTATGGTGGCTTACATCTTAAATATGGAGTAAATCCAGACATTGCGATTTTTGGTAAAGCACTAGGAAATGGGTTTGCAATAACATCAGTTATTGGAAAATCTAAATATATGGAGTCTGCTCAAAGTACTTTTATTAGTAGTACTTTTTGGACTGAAAGAATTGGTTCTGTTGCTGGTTTAGCAACTTTAAAAATAATGAAAAAGCAAAAATCATGGGAGAAAATTTCAAAAATAGGTTTAAAGGTATCTAACGGTTGGAGAGAATTATTTAATAGATATGAATTAAATTATGATATTGGCGGTATTAAACCTATCCCGTTTTTTAGATTTAAATCCAAGAATAACTTAATTTATAAAACCTTTATTACTAGGGAAATGCTGAAAAGAGGCTTTTTAGCTTCAAATCTTTTTTTTGCTTCAACAGTACATGAAGACAGAATAATAAATAAATATTTACAAGAACTAGAAAAACCTATTTCTGTAATTAAAGAATGTGAAGAAGGAAAAGATATTAATGAATTAATGATTACAAAAGAATGTCATAGCGGCTTTCAAAGACTTAATTAGATTAATAAACTTCAAATATTAAAAAGATAAATTAAGGAACTTTTATGAAAATAAGAAATTTGGCAGTTATTCAAGTTAGAACAGATTCAAAAAGATTGCCTCGCAAAGCATTACTTCCACTTGCTGGAATCCCTATGATTGGATTTATGATTAAAAGATTAGAACTGTCAAAATTAATTGATAAAATCATAGTTGCCACTACAGAATCTAATTCTGATGATCAACTTTGTGCATATCTCAGTTCAATAGGAATAGATTTTTTTAGAGGTTCAATAAATGATGTATTAGGAAGAGTATTTTATGCAGCAAAGGGATTTGAACCAAAAACTGTTATAAGACTTACTGGTGATTGCCCGTTAATAGACGCTAAGATAATAGATCAATTAATAACGAAATATTATAAAAATAATGCAGATTATGCAAACTTAGATTTATCCTTCGCAGAAGGTTTAGATGCTGAAGTGATAGATTTTAAAGTTCTAAAAGTTTGTCAAGATGAAGCAAAGTTAATTTCACAAAGAGAACATATTACACAATATATTCACAATAATAAATATAGGTTTAAGATGATTTCTATACATAATTCTATTGATGAATCAATGATAAGAATTGTTGTAGATGAAAAAATTGATTACGAAGTGGTTACAAAAATAGTAAATAATCTAAATAGATTATTTACAAACCCTACATACTCTTTTGCAGAAATAAAAAGATTTTTGTTAAGAGAACCTGGATTACTTAAATTGAATTCTCATATCATTAGAAATGAAGGTCTTATCATATCTTTGGCATCTGATGGATTGTTTAAAAGTTGATATTTATTTAAGATTGATCCTTGATGAAATTTGAAAATTTTTTAGTAAAGTAAAAAATTTTAATTTATTGGCTCGTCATCCTTTAAAATGAAATCCGCTAAACATTAGATAGTTTAATATTGATGGATTTGCAAAACTCTAATGGCTTATTAATAACAGGCGGCACTGGATCTTTTGGTAGAGCTTTTATAAAACATTTACTTCACAAATACCCAAAATTGAGAAGAATAGTTGTTTATAGCAGAGATGAGTTTAAACAATGGCAAATGATGAGCGAATATCCAAAAAATGATTTTCCTCAAATAAGGTTTTTTTTAGGGGATATAAGAGACTATCAAAGATTATCTATCGCTTTAGAGGGAATTGATACAGTTGTTCATGCAGCAGCTTTAAAGCATGTTCCATTTGCAGAATATAATCCTATGGAATTTGTAAAGACTAATGTATTAGGTACAGAAAATTTAATACAGGCTTGTTTAGAAAATAAGGTTAAGGCATTTATCGCTTTAAGCACTGATAAAGCTGCTGCTCCAATAAATCTTTATGGTGCCACTAAGCTTTGTTCAGATAAATTAGTTATCGCAGCAAATAATATCAGGGGCTCAAGAGATATAAAGTTTTTTGTTGTTAGATATGGCAATGTTTTTGGTTCAAGAGGTTCTGTTATTCCTGCCTTTATTGAAAAAGCTCGTCAAGGATTGTTACCAATCACTGATCCAGAAATGACTAGATTTACAATTACCTTACAAGAGGGAGTTGATTTTGTCTTTTCATGTATTTCTTCAAGTCTTGGTGGGGAGATATTTGTCCCAAAACTCTCGAGCTATAAGATACTCGACGTTGCAGAAGCAATAGGTCCATCATGTACAAAAGAATTTATTGGTATAAGATCTGGTGAAAAGATAAATGAAGAAATGATAACAACTTCAGACAGCCCATTCACTATTCAAATGGAGGACAGGTTCATAATACTACCTTCAGATGGAGATCTTTTGAATAAATATGAAAAGAGTAAAATTAAGTTTTCAAAAGTTAATCCTAATTTTTCATATAATTCTCTTGAAAATGATACATTTTTGAATGTTGAACAATTAAGAAATCTTATAATTAAAAATATAGATAAAAACTTTAAGCCGTTCTGACTTTTTACATTGCATAAGAAAAGATAGAATCTTATTCTCTAATTTAAAATTAAATTTACTTTGAAATATTAAGATTGATTTGTAGGATTACCCTTGTTAAGGAAAAGAAGTTTATGAATAAAACAATTCTTCTAAGGTGTGATTACTTTAATGGTTCAGGTGCAGGACATATAAGAAGAATATTAACGCTTTATTATGGCCTAATAAAAAAAGGAATTAAACCAATTCTGGTTTTAGATGACTTTGATGGAGTAGAAACAAGGAATTTAGACATTAATATTGAAAAGGTAAAAATAGTAAAGTTTAATGAAGAAAAAGATGCAAAAGAAATAGTGTTTTTGGCAAAAAAGTATAAAACAAATATAGTTTTTGGTGACTCTTATCGTATATCAAACTATTGGGTAAATTTATTAAAAAAATCTGGTTTAAAGGTTATTTGTATAGATGAATTAGGGGTTTTGGATAAAACTGATTTATCTATAAACTATACTCCTTTAAAGAATTCGGAAATAGAAAAAAGGATAAAAATAAACAATTTGGTTGGACCAGAATTTTTTATAACCGAGAGCAAAAAATTATCATATAAAAAAAGGCAAGTAAAACATATTATTGCTCATGCTGGAGGTAATGGGGATTATTCTAACGCTGAAAATATATATAAAGCTCTAAATATAATTACACAAAAATTATCTATATCAGTAGATTGGGTTTGTACCAATGAATATAGCCTTAAGTCATTAAAAAAAATAATACAAATTACTTCAAAGGATAGAATTTTAGATTGGGTAAAGGGTAATAATTCTATTTGGTCTTTTTATGATATTGTCGTAGGACCTTCAAGTACTTCTGTATATGAGTCTATAATGCAGGGAACCTTGCCAATAAGTTTTCCAATAAATAAAAATCAATTAACTGATAGAGAAGATTGGTTAACACTTGGACATGCATTACATATCAATAAGAGTGAATTAGAAAATATATCTTTGATTAATGAATTAATTGAGATTGCTATAAAAAAAAAATGATTTATTTTTGAAAATATTAGCAAAATATTCTTCCAGGCTTGATGGCACAGGAACAGAAAAAATAATAGATAACATTGAAGGATTCATTAACAATCGTATTGAAAAAATATCTTTAAGTCATTTTAAGCCATTAGTTAATGGAATAAATAAATGTCCATTTTTCTTAGCTGAATCTTTTTTAAATGCAAGAAACTCTCCTGATGTAAGAAAAATGTCAACAAATCCTAAACATATTATTTCCTGGTCAGAACATTTAAATTGGTGGGTAAAAGCAAAAACAAAAAAGTTTATACTAGTAGAGGATCATAAGCCTTCAGCTTATTTTTGGCTCAAAAACTTGCGTTTGCAACAAGGTAAATTTATTACAGCAGGATGGTTCCCCGCTAGCAATGCAACAAATCTTTTTTCAATTTTAAAAATAATGGACTGGCAGATTAATTATTTTTCTAAAAAATATCCTGGGTATATTTGGGTTGCTACTGTTAGTGAAACCAACAAAGGTGCAATGGCATTAAATAAAAGATTTGGATTCGTTCCTGCAAACAAATCAACATTGGAGGTTATTCCAATACTATTTCCTGGTACGCCAAAGAATTTTAAAGTATTTGAACTTTTATGTAAATAAATTTGAGAAAATTAGAGAATATTAATTGGTGTAAAATATTTATATACTTCTATCTCTAAAAAATATGGTTTTGATCCATGACAAAAATTAATAAATTATTTCAAAAAAATCAATCATCAAAACCTTTAGTTTGTGTTGAGATGAGTGGCAACCATCAAAATAATTTACAGTCTGCGATTGAATTTCTTAATGAGGCTTATCACCAAGGAGCTGATATCCTAAAATTACAAGTTTATACTGCTGATACTATAACTCTTAAATCCAAATTACCAGATTTTAAAGTTCAAGCTAATAATGAATGGTCAAAATATTCAACTATGTATGACTTATATTCTAAAGCCTTTACGCCATGGGATTGGATTGAGAAAATATTTCTTGAAGCAAAAAAAATCGGAATAGAAGTTTTTGCTTCTCCTTTTGATATTACTGCATTAAATTTTCTTGAAAGTTTGAATTGTCCTGCTTATAAAATTGCTTCGCCTGAGATTACTGATCATAATTTAATAAGAGCATGTGCTAAAACTGGTAAGCCTGTCGTTCTCTCTACTGGATTAGCTTCTGAGGTGGACATAGACGAAGCTGTAGATATTCTAAAAGAATCGAATTCGAGATATTTAATTCTTAAATGTATTTCCGTTTATCCCACAAAAAACGAAGATTTGAATTTAATAACAATGAATTGGCTTAAAAAAAAATACGGATGCAATGTTGGTTTGTCAGATCATTCTATTGGATTTGAAGCTGCTCTTGCAGCTACCGCTTTAGGAGCTAGTTTAATTGAAAAACACTTTAAATTAGATGGAGATGATTCATCTATTGATGCAAGTTTTTCAATGGAATTATCTGAACTGCCTAGATTAAAAAAATCTATTGAATTAGTTTATAAATCAATTGGAGAAAATACATTAAGGTTGCCTGAAGAAGCAAAACTATCTTACAGCGGGAGAAGATCTTTATATGTTGTTGAGGATATAGAGGGAGGAGAAGCATTTACTTTAAATAATATTAGATCAATTAGACCCTGTTATGGATTACATCCAAAATACCTAAATGATATCTTAGGTAAAAAAGCTAATGTTTTCATTAAAAAAGGTACTCGATTAAGTTGGGAACTTATTGATTTAAATAGTTAAAAAATTTTCACTATTGATCTTTAAATTTAAAAATATGATTTATTCACTCTAAAAAGGGTAAAATTAGGCAATAAAGAATCATTTTTATTTTGAAAAAATTTAGTCTTAATGCAGAAGAATTAAAGAAATATCAACCTAATAGATTTCCTTTTTTAATGATCGATAGGGTTACGGAAGTATTACCTGGAAAATATGCTAAAGGATATAAAAATTTGACAAATAATGAATGGTTTTTCCCAAAACATTTTGAAGGTCATCCCAATATGCCAGGTGCTCTACAGTTAGAAGCTATGGCCCAAATGTTAACAGTTGCCATAACAACTATTGATGGATTGCAAGGTAAGGTAACTCATGCGTTAGAACATACTGTTAAATTTAAAAAAGAGGTTACTCCTGGGGATCAACTTTTTATTGATTCTGAATTAATTTCCTGGAAAAGAGGTATAGCAATTGGAAAGGCAACTTGTAGTGTAGATGGTATTGAGGTGTCTTCAGCAAATATGAAAATAACAATTCCAGAAATACTTATAAATTATGTTCCAAAGTAATGGAAAAATTTGATGTAATAATCGTTGGAGCTGGCGCTTCAGGAATACCTGCAGGTTGGTCATTATCAAATTCTGGATATAAAGTTGTTATTTTTGAACAAGGAAATGATTTTGATCTTCAGTCTCTTATTCCTATTGAGGAAGGCGGGGAGTTACAGAAATTTAAAGATTTAAATCCAAATCCAAACGTTAGAAAATCATTTGGAGATTACAATGTAGATTGTAGTGATTCGCCAATTGATATTGCAAATTTTAATGGAGTGGGAGGATCAACTGTTTTATTTTCTGGGCAATATCCTCGTCTTCATAGAGATGATTTTAATGTTTTTTCTAATGATCGAGTAGCTGTTGACTGGCCAATTAACTATTCTGATTTGAAACCTTTTTATGAATTAAATGATTTTCATACTGGTTTATCAGGTATTGCTGGGGATCCATACTACCCTGATGTAGAACCTAACATGCCGCCTGTCCCTTTGGGCGAGATGGGTAGAAGGCTTGTAGAGGGATTTAAGAAATTAGATTGGGAGTGGTGGCCATCTTATAGTGCTTTAAATACTGAAAGATATCAGGGTAGACCAAAAGATGACTTTCTCAGGCCTTCAAACATGGTTGATTGCAATAGATCGAAAGGTTCTACAAATAATACTTATCTTGAGAAAGCGATTTCAAATGGATTAATAATTAAAAAAAAATCTCAAGTAATTCGATTAATTCCTGATAAATTAGGCAAAAAAATAAATTGTATTTATTCAAAGGATGAGTTTGGTAATGTCTCTAAAAGCTTTGGAAAAGTTATTATTATTGCTGCTAGTGGGATTGGGACTCCTAGATTGCTTTTAGGATCAAAATCAACACTTTTTACTAGGGGAATCTGTAACACATCTGATCAAGTAGGCCGTAATCTTATGTTGCATCCTTTGGGGTATGTTGAAGGACTATTTGATTCAAATCTATATTCTAATGTTGGACCTCAGGGCTGTTGCCTTTTGTCCCAAGAATTTTACAATTCAAATCCTAAAAGAGGTTTTAAAAGAGGATATACATTTCAAGCGATCAGAGGACCTCTGCCTATTGAAGCTGCTGTAAATTTTTTAACTAGAAAAGATATAAAACTTGGGAAAGATTTTGTTAAAGAATTTCTTCTTAGATACAATAGAACGGCGCATCTAGCAGTAATTACCGAAGATCTTCCAGATAAAAATAATAGAGTATTATTAATAAATAATGATAAAAATAATACTCTTCCTGATGTAAAAATTAAATACAAAGTTTCATCAAATACTCAGAAAATGCTTAATCATGGTTTATCAAATGGAAGAAAACTTTTGAAGATATCTGGTGCTTCAAAAACGTTTGCTTTTGGACCAGTTAGATATACAGGATGGCATATCCTTGGAACTTGTAGAATGGGAAACGATCCTAATAAATCTGTTGTAAATAAATATGGTAAAACTCATGATTTTGAAAACTTATTTATAGTTGATGGTTCAATCTTTCCAACTTCGGGAGGGGTAAATCCTGCTTCTACAATTCAAGCTCTTTCTCTATACATAGCGAATGCTATAAAATCAAGATATAAAGATATTTTCAAGTATTAATGACTAATCTCTATAAAATTTTTATATTTTTTGGAGATTTGGCGATTCCTCCAAATGATATTCTTTCAATAGGTTTAGGGACAATTATAAAAAATAATAAAAATCTAATTCTAAAAAATCTAATTGATAAATTTATTATTAAATACTCTAACTTTTTACTGGAAATTACAAAAATAGTCTATGAATTTGAAAGAAATAATGAGAAAATAAGTTTTGAGATTTTGATTGAAGAATTAAAAAAATTAGAAATAAAAGATTCATTCGCTATTTTTTTAAGGGAGTATTCAATTCTTAGTTCCCAAATATATTTTTCAAATAGTATGGTTTTAAAAAGTTATGGTCTTCTTTATACAAAAAGGGAAATAAATTCAATATTAAATCAAAAAATTGATCATCAAATCTTTAATCTTGAACTAAAGAAATGACTAAAGAAATTAAAAATGATTTACCTGTAGCTGTTGTAACTGGTGCTAATGGTGGAATAGGGCTTGCTGTCGTTGAGAACTTAATTATAAATGGATATTTTGTCGTAGCATGTACTAAATCTAATTCCAAGAGGTTGGAAAAGTTTAAAAGTGAATCTGAAATGTCAGATAGAATTTTTATAGAAATATGTGATATCACTAATTCAGAACAAGTTAAAAATACTATTAAAAAAATATTTAGTCTCTTTAAAAGGGTAGATATCTTAGTTAATTCTGCAGGTGTACCTCATGGTAAGCTATTTTTAATGTCCCAAAAGGAAGATCTTCATAATGTATTCGAAACAAATTTCTTTTCTTTATTAATTTTTACGCAATCAATTGCAAGGATTATGGGGAGAAATAAAAATGGTTCAATAGTAAATATATCCTCTATTTCAGCATTTAGACATGATGAGGGAACTCTTGCTTATGGCGCATCAAAGGCAGCTTTAAATTTTGCTACTTCAGTATTAGCAAAAGAATTAGCGCATCAAGGGATTAGAGTAAATGCTATCGCGCCAGGTGTTACAAATACACCTATGCTAAAAAGTATGGAAAAGAATGCTATTAATAAGCAAATAGATGAGAGTGCATTAAAAAAAATTGCGACACCATCTGAAATAGCATCATCAGTATACTTTTTATGTAAAGAAAGTTCCTCTCATATTACTGGTCAGGTAATTAAGGTAGATGGAGGACAATTATGAAAAAAATTATTGATATAAATTTCAAACAATTAGAGAATGACGCAAAAAGTATAAGGCGAAAAATAATTGAAATTGCTTATGTCTCAGGAGGTGGACAGCATTTAGGAGGAGGACTTTCTATGGTAGAAATAATGTCTTATGTTTATTCACAATTAATAGATGTAAAAGAAGTTAAGTTAAAGTCTCAAAAAAGAGTAAGGTTTATTCTTTCCAAAGGTCATGGGGTTCTAGGATTCTATCCCGTATTAAATTTTTATGGACTAATTTCAGATAAAATTTTATCTACCTATAAACAAGAACTATCTGAATTAATATCTCATCCAATTAAAAATTTAGATTATGGGATTGAATCTTCTAATGGAAGTTTAGGACATGGTCTCTCTTATGGGGTAGGTATATCTCATGGACTAAAGATTAAAGGAATCGATTCTAAAGTTATAGTTCTTGTTGGTGATGGCGAATGTAATGAAGGATCAATTTGGGAAGCAGCAATGTCAGCTAGTTCATTAAATTTGGACAACTTAATATGCATTGTTGATTTTAATCAATTTCAGAGTGATGGATCTACAAAAAATATAATAAATCAAGAAAATTTATCTGAGAGATGGAATGCTTTTGGATGGGAAGTTATAGAACTTGATGGGCATTCATATTTTGAAATTCATGAAGGGTTTTCAAGTTTAGAATTCAATAAAAAACCAAAACTAATTTTGGCAAAAACAATAAAGGGTAAAGGCATCGATTTTATGGAAAATGATAATTCTTGGCATCATGGCAGATTAACTGAGTCAATGTATAAAGAAGCCTTAATTTGCCTATCAAAATGATAAATAAAAATATTGCTAGACAATTTGCCAGAATTGGTCCAAGAGGAATTTATGGACAATCTCTATTAGATATTGCACAGCATAATGAAAATATTTTTGCTATTTCTGCAGATTTAGGAAACTCTTCTGGTTTGGATAGATATAAATCAAAACTAAGTAGTCGTTTTCTTAATATTGGTATAGCAGAACAAAATATGATCGGATTTGCTGCGGGATTATCATCATTAGGATTTAATGTTTTTGTATCTAGTTTTGCGCCATTTATATGTTTGAGATCAGGCGAACAAGTAAGAATGAACTTAAGTTATATGAAATCAAATGTAAAAATTGTTGCTATTGGAAGTGGAATATCAATGGGGTATTTAGGTAATTCTCATTTTGGCTTAGAAGATATATCTATTATTCGCTCCTTACCAAATATTAAAATCATATGTCCTTGCGATTGCATAGAGGTTAGTAAGGCTGTTAAGGCTCTTTCAGATTTTAAAGGGCCCGCATTCTTAAGACTAACTGGAGCAGCACCTTCACCTATAATTAATACTGATGATTATGAATTTGAAATTGGGAAATTAATAAAATTAGAGAGTGGTAATGATTGTTTAATCATTGCAAATGGAACTATAGTCTCGAATGCATTGAAGTCTGCAAAAATTCTTAAAGAGAAGTTCAATATTTCATCAACTGTTGTAAATATGCATACTTTAAGACCTGTAGATGAAGAAATTATAGATTTAATTTTAAAACATAAAAATGTAGTTACTATCGAAGAGCATTCTGTAGTTGGTGGCTTAGGAACAATTATTTCAGAAATGATTACATTTTATAATATTAAAAATGTAAGATTAAAAAAATTAGGTTTACCTCCAAGTTTTTTGAAGTCTGGGACATATTTAGAGTTGCTAGAAAGATATTCTTTAGATTCGGAAAAGATATCAGAAGTAATTTATATCTTCTTAAATAAAAATTAATTAATAATAATTATTCTTGATAAGAAATTTACAATATCATACCCATCCCAAAAGATGTCCATTGAAAGCGCATTCCCAGCCTCTACGACTCTATCAGTACCATCTAATGCTGCTTTGAAAGCGATTTCTTTTTTTGAATCTTCACTTAAACCAATACAAATTAAAGTTTGATTATCCTTTCTAAGAAATTTAGTCACATCATCGATTAAATTAGTTTCATATAATATAAGGCAGCTATCTTTTAAAAAGATATCTTTTTTTATGGAAGCTTCGTTTTGTGCTAATGAAAAAACACAAAGATTTGTGCCTTTAAAAAATAATTTTAAGCTTGGATTTTTTATGAATATATCAATAGAAGTTTTTAAATTCAATAAACCTTGTGAAGAAGAAACCCCTTTTTTATGATTAAGAGATTTATCACAAAAATAAAGAAAATTTCTTAATTTTTCTTTTGTATTTGAATTATCATCCTTTAATACGATAAGACTTCTTGGAGAGGAGCATGCCTGTTGGGAATATAATCCAACATCCCTTGCATAAAGATCTGATATTTTTTTTAGTTCCTTTTCTGAAGATGAATTTAGCCAACTAGTACTAATTATTGAACTTGAATCTCTATTAGGAAAAATCAAATCAATACAATTTGGTGATGTGTTAAAACATTTAAATTTTTCTATAGTATGATTCCCTCCCCAGATAACTCTTGCTTTAACCTTCTTGCAAAAAAACTCATTTAGGTTTGAATCAACATCATATGAAATAAAACTAAATCTACTAAAAGAATTAACAAATATTTTGGATTGGGATATTTTGGTTATTACATCAAATATATAATCATATTCTCCTAAAATTCTTGAGGATATTCTTATTATTGAAGGACATCCTGAAATTAAACCAAAAGCGAATGTAAATAGCGCGTTAGCAGTAATATTACTAGGAGCTATATGTAGTATTGGCCCACGACCTATTCTTAAATCATTATTGTTTTTTCTTTTAATTTTTAGTCTTTTTAAATTTGCCTTTCTTGCCCAAAACCCAAATCCAATAAAATCTTCTTTATTTTTGAATTGTCTTTCATTATTTAAAATTTTATTTGATATTTCTGAAAGTAATAGTAAAACCTCTTCTTCGAATATTTTAAAAGGTTTTGCTTTAAGAATTTTTATAGGATCTGAACCTGCCAAAACCTTAAAGTTAAGAATATCTTTTTCATCCATGATAGGTGTCACTACAGCCTCTTGTTTCAGAAGATTTTAATCTGCCAATAATTTCAAAATAAGCTCCTTTTCTCCCACAACTACATTCTCCTAAGCCTTTCAATTTTACCAAATCATCTGTAAGAATAGAATGCCCAGGATAACTTGTAGGGATAGCAGAAATAACTTGAGCAATACCTTCATTATCAATTTTCAGATTCTTTTCACTTCTAGCCAAAATACGGCATAGAGGATTCTCGTGTAACCAGCCTTTCTCACATTCCATGAAAATACTACCTGTTTGTTCAACCATTCCATAGTAATTTATGCATTTTTCAATGCCTAAAAAATCATATATTCTTTCTTTAAACTCTTCTTTAGAAACTTTTATTGATTCAAGTTTTTTCCAACCACCACCATGTAATAAAGTTACTCTATTTTTAAATTCTTTTTTTATGGTATTTGGTAACTTATTTCTTAATAAATGCTGCCAAATAATAAATGTGAAACCAAATAATATAATTTCTTTTATTTTATTGTTTGATAAAAGTTCCTCAATATTTTCTATTAATAAATTCATATCTTCATCCAGAATAAATTTTGGGAATCTACATAAAGAACTAAAACCTAAAATTCCTGCAGCTCTGGCTGAGAATGATTTATTTTTTGAAATTGTCTCTTTATTATCGCAAATCAAAATACCCGGTCTTTTGAGTTTGGTAAAGTCAGTAAAAATTTTCGATAATGCAGCTTTTTGTGCTTTTGCATTTGCAATATCTAAAAAAATTTTGGATGTCTTATTACCGCTTGTGCCAGATGATCTCATTATTTTAAATACTTTTTTTTTATCTATCGACAATAATTCATGATTTTTGAATAATTCGATTGGAATATATGGAAATTCTTCAATTTTTATTTTTTCTTTTTCAAAATTATAAGATTTAAAAAAATTATCTGAAATTAATTTATAAGTTTCACTATTTATATAATGATGATTATAAAGTTTTCTTTGAAATTCAATAAATTTACTAGAGAAATTAATTTCTCTCATTAATTCATAATTTTTTATATATTCAGATACTTCTTTTTCCATTAAAATTCTTTTAAAGCTTTGTAATTTATTTTTCCAGAGTCTAATCTTGGCAATTTTTTGATTTGTTTTAATTTTATACTGCTGGGAGAAATCTGGATTGAATTTATGATTATTTTTTTTAATTCAATTAAAGATTTTTTGTTATTATCTTCTATAAAGATATATAAATAAATATCATTTGAAAATGCAGCTGCGGTGAATTCATTTTCGTAGCAAATTTTTTCAACATCATCAATAGAAACTCTTATCCCATTTATTTTGGCATAATTTTTCATTCTTCCTACTATATATACAAAATTTTCTTCGTCAATCCATGCTAAATCTCCGGTGTTTAATATACATTTTTTCTTAGATGATTTATTTAAATCAGCAAATTTATATGCATAACCCATAGTTACATTATCACCTTCAAAGACTAATTCACCGACTTTTTTATTTTGAAATCTTTCATCTTTAAATTCACCATTTAAGGAAAACTTGCCTCCAGGTATAGCTTTACCAATGCTATTAATCTTATTTTTTAATTCTGAAAATGGCAGATATGACATTCTTGCTGTTGCTTCAGTTTGACCATACATAACAATAAATTCTTTATTGTATAAATTACAGAACTCAAGAAATAATTCAATATATTTTTGACTTAATTTACCGCCAGCTTGAGTAAATACTTTAATACTGCAATTAGCTAAGTTATGCATAAAGTATTTTGATAGAATTTCATAATTGTAAGGTACACCTGAAAGATAGGTTGGTTTATATTTTTCTATATCTTCCCAAAAAGCTTTTTGTATAAAAGAGTTATTATTTAATATTATCGAACCTCCGCTGTATAAAAATGTATTTATACAAGAAAGACCATAAGTATAATTAAAAGGTAATGTTGTTATATGTCTATCTTTTTTTGAAAGATTAAGATACTTACATATTGAATTAGTATTGGATATTAGATTATTTTTTGATACTTTTACAACTTTCGGATTACCAGTGCTTCCAGATGTTGTTAAAAGTAATGAGATTTCATCATTTTCTACGACTGATTTAGGAATAATATTTTCATATGTAATATAATTTTTAAAAAAATCTCTTTTCATTAATCCAATATTTAGTTCATAAGGACAAAATAAAAATTTTGGATTATATCTTTTTATATAATCCTGAACAATATTTATAGGTAATTTTTCATTTAGTAATAATGGTATAGTTCCTTTTCTTAAAGCAGTCAAATAAATTAAGACATTTTCGTAAGATCCATTGCATAAAATAATTATTATTTCTCTATTTTTAAATAGTTCTATATTTCCTAATATCTCTCTGTTTAGTTGTTTATAAGTTTTATTTTTATTTTCAAATATTAAACAAATATCATTGCCATTATTATCATTTAAAAGATCTATCACAATTATTATATATCTACATCATATTTGCTAAGAGTTTCTAAACCCTTTTTAAAAGAGCTAAAATCAATTATATCGTCCATTTCCATCATAATATCAAATTCTTCCTCAAGAGCCCCTATCATAGACATATGTCCAACTGAATCCCATTGCTCTATATCTTGATATTTTAAATCTTTAAGAATTTCTTCGCTAATATCAAATGTTTGCATAAATACTTTTTTGTATTTTTCTAAATTATTCATTAAAAAAAATTTTTTATAAAAAAGATTATATCAGTTGCAATGTTGACCTTACAATTTTGTATTCATTATTTTAAAAAATTATAAATAATCATGAGAAATAGAAGTATATTTTCTGTTATAGTTTAGCAATATTAAAGATTTTGAATATAGATGAATATATTAATTTATGATAGCGATGTAAAATACAGTAATAAACTTTTAAAGAAAAAAATAAATAGCTTCCTCTTTAAATTTTCAGGTAGGAAAATTTATATTAATAATAAATTCCTAATTTCTTTTAAAGTTTTAAAAGATATTATTAATTCAGGCAATAAAAACAAGATCGATTTTTTCTATTTTTTTATATATTTACCTTTTAATATCATTGATCAAATTTTAAAAATTTTGAAGAAAAAGAATAAATATTTTGTATCAATACGTCATTGTCTTCTTGATGCGATTGAAAGAAAAAGTGGAGATATACAATTAAAAGATTTATCCAATGATTACATTTATAAACATTTTTTAAATTTTTTATTAAGATCTTTAAAAATAATTTTAATTCTTGAATATTTAAAGTTTTTAATTGATTTCTATAAGATTGATAGTATTTATTTACCTCAACTTGATGGTTACCCATATGCCGCAATAAGTGCTCTATGCAAAAATAAGGATTTGTTCATGGCTTCAGTATCATATAATTTATATTCATCTAAAAATGATAGAGGAAAGTATACTATCATGATTAGAAAAGAAAGATTAAAAGAGAGGATAGCTTTACCAGAAGATCTTAAAAAACTTTCTACTTTATCAGATTACAAATTAAATAAAATAATAGAGAAAATCAAAAATCAATTTCTAAATAAAAATGATCCTTATTGTCCTCCTCCAAAATCATTTAATAGAGATATAAGAGAAAGGCAGTCAAAAATTTTAAAATCTATAAAAGATAATAAAAAAAAGACCGCAATTGTAATGCTTCATATTTTTACTGATCAGTCTAGATTTAGATTGGAAAATACCTGGTTAGATAATTATTTAGATTGGACTTATCAAACAATTGAATTTTGTAAAATAAATAATAATGTTAATTGGATTTTCAAAGGTCACCCTAATGAAGATGGTTATCCAATAAGTAAAAAATCCAAAAATAAACTTATCAATAAAATCATAGAAAGTGGTTTTTTATATATAGATTCTAAAGATTATATAGTTCATGATGATATTGAAAAATTTGCAGAACTTATAGTAACTTGTAATGGATCTTGTAAGATTGAGTATCATGCTTTGTTTAATATACCTGTAATATCTTGTGTAGGCGAGTTTATCCCTTACGATACTTTTTCTCAACCTTTTACAGCAAAAAATAGCTCAGAATATAAAGAGTTAATCCTAAATGCATCTAATCTTTCACTTACAAAAGAAAATGTAAGAAGAGCTAAAGAAGTACTAGCTTTCTACAAAACTATAGCAGGTGTTGATATTGATGAGGAATCAGATATAAATTATTTAAAGGATTTTAATGGAAAAGAATTAATGAGGAATTTTTAATATAATTTATTTTAGAAGAGATATTTTTAATTTTTTAAAATGTTAATTAAAGGCATTTAATATGAAAAAGATAACTTTATTAGGAAGTGGAAAAATATTATTAAACATAATCAAATTTATTGCGGAAGATACGAAATTTGAGAAAATACTTGTTGGATATGCGCCTAGGCATGGAAAAGGATTTATTGATTTAGGTATTACTTTTGAACAAAAACTAAAAGAATTATGTAAGAATTACTCAAAACTTTCAATTTACTGTATTGAATCTCTTGAAGATAAGAATTATGATATTTTATGTAATAGTGATATTCAAATCTCATTAGGTTCTGCTTGGATTTTTAAAAAAAAACATATCGATAAAGCACCATATTTAATACATGCACATTGTACAGATTTACCAAAATATAGAGGCGGTGCGAGTGCTTCTTGGATGCTGATGTCTAGGTATAGAAATTCTGCAATATCTATTTTTAGAATGAACGAAGGAATAGATGCGGGTAATCTAATTTTTAAAAAAGACTTCTCATATCCTGCTTTTTTCACAAAACCTAAGGAATATGATGATTTTACTGAAAAAGAATTATTCTCTGCATTAAAAGAATTTATAAATAACTTTCAGGAAAATAAAACTTTAAAGGAGGGGTCGCCTCAAGACGAATCAATATCAACTTATTTCCCAAGATTATCATCTGATATTCATTCATGGATTAATTGGGATTGGAAATGTGAAGATGTTATCTCTTTTATAAATGCATTTGGTAATCCTTATCAAGGAGCAAAGACCCGTTTGACTTCATCTAAAGATTCCCTTGTAAGGATCAAGGATGCAAAGCTTTTTGTTAAAGATGGTTCTTTTCATCCTTTTAAAAACGGCTTGATTTATAGGATATTTGAAGGCAATATTTATGTAGCTTGTCATCCTCACTCCCTAAGAATTACTGATATATCATTTGAAGATGAACCTATTAATTTAAAGGTGGGAGATAGATTTTATTGCCTTTCTTCTGATTTAGATGAAGCAAAGTCAAAAAGAATTTATTATTTTCCAAAATGAAAATTCATGAATTTTTAAAAAATAATAAAAAATTTTAAATGAACAAAAAAAATTTTAATAAAATTGAAAATATTAATATTATTGGGGGAAGTATTTTCGGGATTCTTTTAGCTCTATCTTTGAGAAAAGAAAAAGAGTTTGATCAAACTAAAATTAAAATATACGAGAGAAATAATTCAATTCTTTCTAGTTGGCAAAATATATGTTTATTTAATAAAAAAGTTAATAAAGGTTTTTTTGGAATTGAGATTCCTCGAGCAAATCAATTTGTTGATTTGTTAAGTAATGACTTTATTGAAAAAAATTTTAATTCAATACCAAACTATAAATTGCTTTTGATTGAAAAAGACTTTGTCCCTTATCAATATCATCCCTCTCAATTACCTGAAATATATAAAGATGAAATGTCATTATTTCTTGAATCAGGATTAGAAATAGATAATTTTTTAAAAACTAGCAATAATAAGAATCTCAAGTTTTTTAATCTTATAAAAAATTGTTCTGAAAGATATTCTGATCTAGTTGAAGATTCAATACATATGTTTTTCCCTTGGTTTTTTCCTGAAAATAAATTCAAAAATATTCAAAATATTTCAAGTCAAAGCAATATAACAAAACCTTCAACTTATTTAATACCAAAAAAAGGGGTTTTTTCAGAATTGATTTCTGATATTGAAGAAATACTTTTAAAAAACAAAATAGATTTGCAAAAAAACTTTTCTCTAAATCTAAATAATGTAAAAGAAGAAAACAGTCAAAATATGTTTATATGGGCAACTAGTTCTATCCCCCTTCTAAAAATGTATAAACCTGAAACTTTAAAAAAAATCCAAGTAAATAAAAGATACTGCGGAATAAGTATTTTTAATTTAAGTACGAAAGCACTAAATAGTTGGAGAAGAGAATTTAAATATGTACCTTCTGAAATACTTACAATGAGTACTTTATGTCCAAATGTTTCAAGAATTTCTTTTACTGATAATTTAGAGACACCTAAAAATAGTTTTCTACTTATAGAAATTAATTCAAAAACTGAAGAATTCATAAATAAATTAGATATTTCATTAATAGAATCTTGGTTATCTGAAGTTTTCGATACCCCGGTAAAATATAAAGACTCTACAAGTTTATTTTCTTCATATAATCCCTCATTTAAGACTTATGAAATTATGAATAATGAGCTAAAAAGAATAAAATATAGAATTCCAGTTAAAGTACCTTTTTCATATTGGTGGCCTATAAATACATCTAGAGCAGTTAATGCAGCAATATCAGTTAAAAATGATTTAATTAATAGAGACAAATCTTGAGAAATTTACTTTTTTTATTTTTTGTAATATATTTATCAGAAAGTACATAAATGAAAGAAAATAATTTAAAGGTTTTTATTTTACTAAAAAGTCTATTTAATAAATTAAAAAGAATTCGTAAATTACAAATAATATTTTTATTTTTCTTTATTTTAGTAGCTGCTTTTTCTGAACTAATTACTTTATCTTTAGCATTTCCATTTATTGAAATTATTAGCAATTCAGGCGATATTTGGGAAATTAAACTTATAAGCAAAATTTTTAGTTTTTTAGGTTTTTCTAAGGAGCAAAATTTAATTGGTCCTATGGTGATTTTATTCTCTGGATCTGCATTTTTGTCAGGTTTAATAAAAAATTTCAATTTATGGTTTGGTTCAAGATTAGCTGCAAAAATAGGATCTGATGTAAGTTGCGAGTGTTATAAGAGAAATTTATATCAAGATTATGAAATATTTATCAATAAAAATAGTAGTGAATTAATAACTAATAACACCTTATATATAAATAAATTTACTGATGTCTTACAAGTATCGGCAAGATTTTTTACAGCTTTAATTATTTCTTTTGTAATTTCTATTTATATGATTTCTCTAAATTTTGTTTATTCTTTATTAGCCATAATTATTTTTGTGCTTGCATATTTATTAATTGCAAAATATTCAAAATCTAGATTAAGAGTCAATAGCCAAATAATCGCAAATAACTCCAAATCCCAAGTTCAATTAATGAACGAAACTAATGGTTCTTTTAGAGATATAATTTTAGGTTTTAATCAAAAAGAATATCTTGATCTTTATGCAAATCTTGATTTAAAAAAGAGAATGTCTGAGGCCGAGAATGTTTTTATAAATTTATTCCCAAGAAATACCATTGAGTCACTTTTACTTATTTTTGTCGCAATTCTTTCATTTTTTGTCAACAATGATACTTCTTTAACATTATTTATACCAACTATTGGAACTCTTGCAATTGGAGCACAAAAACTCCTTCCTTTTATGCAGCAAACATACGGTAGTTGGTCATTTCTTGCGGGTTCTTCATCATCTTTAATCAAGATTTTTGAAATGCTTAAATTACCTATCAATAAAAATTTCATAAATTATTCTCCAAAAAGTTTAAAATTCTTAAATGAAATCAAATTTGTTGATTTATCCTTCAGATATAAGGATTCTAAAAAATATATTTTTAAAAATTTTAACTTCTCTATAAAAAAGGGAGATATTATTGGAATTATTGGAAAAACTGGATCTGGAAAAAGTTCTTTTGCAGATTTATTTATGGGACTTATTTCTCCAACAAGAGGAAATATTTATTTAGATGGGGTACAAATTTTTGATAGTTTTAATTCTTATAAAAAAATTGATTATAGAAAATTAATAGCCCATGTTCCTCAAAATATTTTTTTAATAGATTCAACAATTGCAGCAAACATTTCATTCAATTTCAACCTTGATATAATTGATTTGAAGAAAATAAGAGAAGCTGCAAAACAATCAAATATTCATAATTTTATAGAGGATTTGCCAAATGGTTACTCTACTATGGTTGGTGAAAATGGAGTAAAATTAAGTGGTGGGCAAAGGCAAAGAATAGGAATTGCTAGAGCGCTATATCAGAAGAAGTCGATTTTAGTATTGGATGAGGCAACCAGTGCACTAGATTCTTCAACAGAAAAAAGTATATTAGATTCTATATATAAATTTAAAAAAGATAAGACTATTTTGATAATTACCCATAGAATAGATGCTTTAAAAAAATGTAATAAAATTCTCAACTTTGATGATGGTAGAATTGAGTTAGATATCAATAAGGTTCAAGAATGATTTTTTGGAAAATTTACTTTAAAAATAATATTTAAATAATTTTAATTGTAAAATTTATTAAATAAATAAATTATATTAACTATGAATAAAGAGGATTTCCTAGAAAAAGGCTCTTTCATTCCTTATGGAAAGCATAAAATTACTGAAAGTGACATAGATAAAGTTGTAGAGATTCTTAAAAGCGATTTTTTAACTCAGGGTCCTACAGTACCTGCTTTTGAGAAAAGTATAAATTCTGTTGTTAAGTCACAATATTCTGTTGCTGTAAATAGTGCCACTAGTGCTTTACATATTGCCTGTCTTGCTCTTGGTCTTTCAAGAGGTGATTATTTATGGACTTCTTCCACTACTTTTGTCTCTTCTGCTAATTGTGGGATATTTTGTAATGCAAAAATTGATTTTGTTGATATAGATCCAGCTAGTGGACTAATTAGTATCAAAAAATTAAAAGAGAAATTAGAAATCGCATCGAGATTAGGTAAGCTTCCTAAAGTCTTAATACCAGTTCATTTAGCTGGAAATCCATGCGATATGGAAGAGATTAATAATTTAGCTAAAAAATATAACTTTAAGATTATTGAGGATGCTAGTCATGCAATTGGTGCAAAATATAAAGGCAAATTTATAGGTAGTTGTGAATTTAGTAATATAACTGTATTTAGTTTTCATCCAGTAAAAATTATTACTACTGGCGAGGGAGGTGTTGCGACAACAAATGATCCTTTATTAGCGCAAAAGATGTCAACCCTTAGATGTCATGGAATAGTAAAGGACCCAAATTTATTTTATTTTAGCTCACCTGGACCATGGTTTTATGAACAACAATCTTTAGGATTCAATTATAGATTGACAGATATTCATGCTGCATTGGGTTTAAGCCAAATAGATAGACTTGAGGAAATAACTTTAGAGAGGAATAAACTTCTAGAAACTTATAGAAAACTTTTAGAAAAAGAACCAGTTAATTTCTTAGAAATTACAAAAAATTCTTATTCATCCGTTCATCTTGCTGTAATTAGATTGGAGAATAAAGATCCAAATTTTCATAGAAAATTATTTATTGGACTAAGACAATCAAATATTGGAGTTCAAATTCATTATCTCCCAGTTCATTTGCATCCTTATTATAGAAATTTAGGTTTCAAAGAAGGAGATTTCCCTGAATCTGAGTTATATGCAAAAAATGCTTTAAGTCTTCCTTTGTACTTTGGTTTAAGTACTGAAAAACAGGAGAGGGTTGTTAAAACATTAAAAAGTCTTCTCTCTTTTTAAATTAAACCTTAAACTTAGATATATTTGAATTTGGATAAAAACAGTATAATATTGGGATAAATAAATTATCTATATTTAAAAAAATGAAAAATTATTTGAATTTAAATCCTCTAATTTAAATTGAGCTTAAAAATCAAGATTCAAAATGAAACTTTTATATGATATTTTTAAATGGTTTATAATCATATTAATTTAAGTAATTTTTAAATTTTTTTGAAAGCGAGGAATTTAATTTGAACTTTAAAAAAAAATTTAAGCATTTTCGTAATCTAGAAAAATTTATTTATAAAGGGGAAGTTTTTAATAATAAACAAATCTTAATTATCACTATTGATGATCAGATAAACTCTTTTTTAATAGATAAATTAGAAATTTCATATAAAGAAAATATTTTTTTTAATAATATTAATTCAGATTTTTTTACTAATTTATCTAAAAAGATATCTAAACTTGGATCATTGAAATTCGATTATATTTTTATTGAAATACAAAGTCTTGAATTAGATAAAGCAAGTATCGAAAAAATATTATTAAGTTTAAAAAAACTATGTAAAAATGGCTCAAGAATTTTTACTATATTCGAAAACAAAAGAAATATTTTTTTTAATTTGAGGAAATTATTTAGTCTCTCCTTTGATTTTAAAAATAAAAAAGACAATCAAAAAATAATATCCTTCTATAATTATTTATTATATGATTATTTATTTTTTGTATCATATAAAAACTTTTATAGAAAAAAAAATATCATTTTTTATTTAATAAGTCTTCCTATTTACAAATTAATTAATAGATTAAATATTCAAAGATTTAATTTTTTGGCTTCACATATTATGATTAAGTATTCTTATATTTCCTATTAATATTTATTGAAAAAAATTCATTGGAATTTATATTAACCTTAATAAAAATATAGAGTAATATTAATTTTATTGAATCCGAGTCAAATTAATTATTCATAATTAAAAAGAAATAATATTTAATATTAAATTTCGAATTTGTTAATCTTTACTATAAACAATTTATCTGGAATTTTTAATGCATGAAATCAAATTAGAACTTTTTATTTTAAAAGGTGTGATAAAGTTGAAAAATATGATATATCTTCTAAAGATGCATGAAATAAAAAAGTTTGAAGTTAAAAAAAAAATATCTGATTTCCTTATCAGTCTTTTAATCCTTATTTTAATTAGTCCATTAATATTAGTATTTTGTTTAGTTATATTTTTATATGATAAACAAAATCCTTTTTATATTTCTACAAGAGTTGGTTTGAAAGGTAAAGTTTTTAAGATATTTAAAATCCGTACTATGATAATAAATGCAGATAAAATTGGAGGCACTTCAACTAAAAGCTCAGACTCTAGATTATTACCAGTTGGTAAGTTAATAAGAAAATTGAAGTTAGACGAGCTTGCTCAATTATTTAATATTTTGAATGACTCGATGGCATTAGTAGGTCCAAGACCAAACACAACTTTGGATGTAAGTTACTATTCAAATGAGGAATTAAAATTGCTTGAAGTAAAGCCTGGGATAACAGACTTTTCATCAATAATATTTGCAGATGAAGGAGAAATTTTGGATAAATATGATGATCCTGATATTGCATATAACCAGTTGATAAGACCATGGAAAAGCAGATTAGGATTATTTTATATTCAAAAAAAAAGTAATAAAGTTGATTTTGCTCTAATTTTTCTTACTTTCATTAATATTTTTAATAGGAAAAAAGCTTTATATTTAACTTCAAAACTTATAGCTAAAGTTGGAGGATCAAATGATTTGATAAATATTGCACTTAGAAAAAAACCCTTAACCCCATCAATACCTCCTGGTTTTGATGAAGTAATATCAAATTTGTAAAAAGTTAACTATGAAAGTATAATTTAAGAAATATTTCTATAAAAAGTATTTATCTAGGTTTGTTATCGATTATTCAGTTATTACATCTACGAGGAATTCAGCTTACACATTAAGCAAAACTCTCAATTCAATAACAAAACAAAAAAATAAACCCCATATACATATATTTATTGATTATCAATCAAGAGATCACACAAAAGATATAATATTTGAATATAAAAATAACTACAAAGAAATTAAAATAATAATTTTAGATCAGAAGGTTCAAGGCATTTATAAGGCATGGAATCAAGCCCTTTTGACGTTGCTTGAGTTGGTTGATCAAAATCATTATATTTGCATTTTAAATTCAGATGACTGGTTAGCAGATAACTACATAGAGTTGATATCACAACATCAAGGAATTGACTTAATTGCTGGATCATCAATTGTGTACTATAAAAATAAGGCTTTTGAAAGACCTTGTAGAAGTTTAAAGATGCTTCCTTTTTTTATGCCTATTATTGATCCTTCATTAGCTATAAAATCAAGTGTATATAGGGAAATAGGTATTTATAAAGAAAGTTTTAAGGTAGCATCTGATCATGATTTTATTTATCGTGCTTATGAAATGGGATGCAAATTTGCAATTTTAAAAGACGTCTTAGTAAATATAAAAATGGGTGGCTTTGCTATACAAAATAAAGAAATTGCCGCTTATGAGCAACTAAAACTTGCACAAGAAAGATGTTTTTGGCCTATACCTGAATTGGCTTTTGTGTATAGAATATTAAAAATCCCAAGATTAAGAATACTTGACTTTTTGTAAACAAAAATTCCTGCCAAATTTTATAAAAATGACAGATATAATTAACCTTAGAAAATCAAATTTTTTAAAAGCTAACTATAAAAAATTGATAAATGAAATATCATTGATTCATTTTCACAATCTTCCTAACAGTTTTTACACAATTTCAGGAATTAAATTTGTTGAATTTTTTTATGAATTACTTTTGATTAGTAAAAAAACAAATATCTTAATAGCAAAAGAGGATGATAAAGCGATATCCGGATTTGTTATCTGGGCCCCCATAAATTTTTCATTAATTCATACACTTATTGAAAATTTATTTAATTTTGAATTATCTAATTTTCTAGAACTTTTGAGGTTATTTAATTTTGATGTTTTTAAGAGAATATTTTATAAATTAAAAACTTTTCATATTAGAAAAAAAATACCAGTTAACTCATCTCAGATAATAAGTATAGTTGTAGATAAAAAATATATCAGAAAAGGAATTGGTAAACAACTTATAAAGGAAGTGATAGATGAATGTTTTTATCAAGATTTTGATTTCTTGATTGCAACAACAACTTCTTATCAGAAAAATGCAATTAAATTTTATAAATATTTAATAGATTTTAATCTAATTTATGAGAATAAGTTATCCTCAGGTTATGTTGAATATACTTTTTCAAGAAGTTTGAAATGAAAATTTTTAAAACTTATCAGGGAAGATCATCACTATATTTGGCATTTAAAGCTATTGCAAATAAAAATAAAAAATTGATTATTACTCAGGCATTTACTTGTGTTGCTGTTCCAGAAGCAATCATTGCAGCTGGTTTTCAGCCCTTTTGGGTTGATATAGAACTTGAGACTTTTTCTATAATGGATAAAAAATTAGAAGAAATTTTAAAAGAAAATTTTGAGGATGTCGCTGCTCTATTAATACAACATACTTATGGATTGCGTCCTAAAAATTATAAAAAAATCAAATTCTTATGCAAATTATATAATGTACCAATCATTGAAGATAGATGTCATTGCAATTTCTTAAAAGATTATCTTGATATACTGGGAAATAATACAAAAGAAAAAATAGCTTATTGTTATTCTTTTGAAAATGCTAAGCCAATTACTCTTGGTAGAGGAGGAATTTTATTAATAAATAACGAAACCAAAAAAGAAATTAAACTAATAAATTCTATTAATAATTCTTTTAAAGGTCAAAATTTTCTACAATCGGTTTTGCATATATCTATTGCTATAAATTATAATTTATTCTCTTCAGGCCCACTCTATTGGCCTCTTTTGAAAATATATAGAAAATTTGCCAGATTAGGAGTTTTACCATCCAATTTTCAATTTAATAGTGAATTCAAGCTTGTAAAAATTGGGATAATTCAATCATTAATTATTTCCTTTTTGATTATTCTTTCAGAAAGAAAAGTTGCCTTTTTAAAAAATCCAGTATTAGATAAAGTTAATAATAGAATAATTAATTATTTTTTAAGAAAAAATTTAAAGTACCCTTTATATGTTAGCAATAAGAAAAAAGTTACTAGATACTGTGAAATTAATTCTATCCCAGTAAAAGATTATTTTAATTCTGCAATCCAACCTCTAAAAGATTGTGAATTTCATAATGTTTTTTATGAAATTGGATCATGTAAAATTGCTGAAGAAGCAGCAGAACATATTATTGTTTTTGATAAAAAAATAGATAATCGTGAAATTTTACAAATCAAAAATTTATGAATCTGATTAATTTATCAAATAAATTAAAAAATTCTGTTCAAAGATTAGTCCTATTAAAATTTTTTTATAAAAAAAATATTTTTATAGATTTTTTGAAAATATTTGAAAATATACTAGCTTTAAAAACGCCAATAAGAATTTTTATTTTAATTCTTATGGATATATCAATATTAGTTATTTCTTTGCTGATAACTTCTATTCTCTTAAGTGTAGATAACCTTTTTTATTTTAAGGCTAGTAATTATAGGCTTTTATTGTCTTTAATTATTTTCGCGATCCCTTTTTATTACTTTACCGGTCATTATAAGGATTTAACCCGATTTATAGGAAGCAAGTCAATCTATAAAATCTTAATAAGAAATTGTTTTATTATTTTTATTATACACAATATTATATCCCCACCTTTAAGCGTAAGTTTTGTTCTATGGACTTTTGCATCATCTATAAGTTACACATCTAGAATATTTTTAAGAGATATAATCTTGCAAGTTAATAAAAAAAGACAAAAACTATCACCTGTTCTTATCTATGGGGCGGGCTCAGCAGGTGCACGTTTGTTAGAAAATATCAAGTTGCTAAATACTTATAGCGTCAAAGGATTTGTTGATGATAATCCTTCTCTTTGGGGAAGATCTATATTAGGAATAAGGATTTATTCTCCAAAAGATCTATTATCGCTTCGGGAAAGCTTAAAAATTAAAAAAGTATTGATAGCTATACCATCAATTTCTAAATCAAATTTGAAATCTATTTCAGATAATTTAAATTCATTAAATATACCGGTACTCCAAATTCCTAGTCTTTCAGATATTCTTACTGGAAAGGCCAAGATAGATAAATTAAGACCAATACAAATTGAAGATATACTTGGCAGAGATGAGGTTTATTCCCATTATGAATTAGTCTCTAAGGACATAGTAAATTCTACAATTTTAGTTACGGGTGCAGGTGGATCAATTGGATCGGAGCTTTGTAGGGTATTAATAGATCTTAAACCTCAGAAATTAATATTATTTGATAACAGTGAACCCAGCTTATATTCTATCTATCATGAATTATCGGATAATCATCTTGGCGAATGCAAAGTAGTTCCTTTACTAGGTTCCGCGACTAATTCCAAATTAGTAGATAATGTGATAAAGAAAAATAAAGTTTCAGTAATTTTTCATGCAGCGGCGTATAAACATGTACCTCTAGTAGAAATGAATCCTTTACAAGGACTTGAAAATAATATTAATTCAACACGAGTTTTGTGCGAATCTGCATTTAAAAATAAGATTGATAAGTTTGTCTTGATTTCTTCAGACAAGGCAGTTCGCCCAACAAACTTAATGGGAGTATCAAAAAGAATTTCTGAATTAATCGTACAAGCTTATCACGAGGAAATTCCTGAATTAAAACTTAATTTGAATAAAACTATTTTTTTGATGGTAAGGTTCGGCAATGTTATTAATTCCTCTGGTTCTGTAATCCCATTATTCAGAAACCAAATTAATAAAGGAGGGCCTATAACACTTACTCACCCAAAAATAACAAGATATTTTATGACAATAAATGAGTCATGTCAGCTGGTACTTCAAGCATCTTCTTTAGCAAAAGGGGGTGATGTTTTTCTTTTAGATATGGGTGAACCAGTAGAGATAAAAAAAGTAGCAGAACAAATGATTTCATTAAGTGGGCTTACTTTAAAAAATATTGATAATCCTAAAGGCGATATTGAAATTATTATTACTGGTCTGCGTTCCGGAGAAAAACTTTATGAAGAACTTCTGATTGGTAATGATTCTTTATCAACTCAACATCCTCTAATATTTAAAGAAAAAGAAAACTTCATAGATAAAAAAATACTTAATCAAAAGCTACGATTATTAGATAAATATATTAAGCAACTTAATTTAGATAAAACAATCAATGTAATATCAGATTTGGTCCCTGAATGGGAATCAAAAATTTACAAAAAACCTTTTAAATAAAAAATTTTTTCATAAATCATTTTTTACAACTATATAAAGAATCGATTACTTTTTTTACTATAAATTTTTCATCAAAATTTCTAATAACGCTTTCTCTCGCTTTTCTCCCCATTTTTTTACGTAATTCTGGGTTTTCAATTAGCGCAATTATTTTATTTGCTAAATCTTTGCTATTTCGTGGTTCAACTAATAA
>MDTG01016221.1_pt1 | contig 33937 bp, 28 predicted proteins | sample 811421 | NCBI WGS metagenome assembly MDTG01 (sample SAMN05326645, study PRJNA326480) | marine metagenome | isolation source: seawater | place: Pacific Ocean: South East | collected 2011
CGGCGGTGACGACGGCGGTGGTGACGACGGCGGCGGTGACGACGGCGGTGGTGACGGCGGCGGTGGTGACGGTGGCGATCGCGGCGGCGACGATGGTGGTGGTTCGGGCGGTGATCCTCCGTCCTTCGATCCCTGTCCGGCCGACCTCGATGGTTCCGGGGCGGTGGGCGGCGGCGATCTCGGGATCCTCTTGTCCGCCTGGGGCGGACCCGGCGCGGCGGATCTCGACGGCAGCGGGATCGTCGACGGCGGTGACCTCGGCGTGTTCCTCGCATCGTGGGGGGCGTGTCCCGAAGCGATCGACGGCCGGGTGGTCGCGTACTACATCGAGTGGGGGACCTACGGACGGAACTTCCAGCCCGCGGACATTCCCTACGAGAAGATCACGCACCTCAACTACGCCTTCGCGGACATCGGGCCCGATGGTCGCATCGCGCTGTTCGACGAATACGCGGCGATCGACAAGTCCTTTCCCGGCGACACGTGGGATCAGCCGTATCGCGGGCTGATCAATCAGATCAACAACGTTCACAAGCCCGAGCATCCCCACCTGAAGACCCTCATCTCGGTCGGAGGATGGACGCTGTCGGGTCGATTCAGCGACGTCGCGCTGACGGACGCCTCCCGGTCGACGTTCGCGGAGAGCTGCGTCGAGTTCATGCGCGACTACAACTTCGACGGGATCGACATCGACTGGGAGTATCCGGTGGAGGGTGGTCTCGCGAGCAACGTCTACCGCCCCGAGGACGGCGTGAACTACACGCTCCTGCTGCAGGAACTTCGGGATCGCCTCGATGTCGCGGGAGCGGAGGACGGCGTCCACTACGAACTCTCGATCGCCGCACCCGCGGGTTTCGACAAGTATCGCCATCTCGAGCTCGACCGGCTCGGCGAGATTCTCGACTTCATCAACGTGATGACCTACGACCTGCGCGGTGCCTGGGACTTCACGAGCACCGGACACCATTCCCCGCTGTACTCGAACCCCGACGATCCGGGTGATCCCGAGATCGCGGAGAAGTACACGGTGGATCACGTGATCCAGGCCTATCTCGCGGAGGGCGTGGATCCCGCGAAACTCGTGATGGGCCTTCCGATGTACGGTCGGGCCTGGGGCGGAGTCGCCGCGGGCGGCACGGGCGGTCTCTTCCAGCCGGCATCCTCGGTCCCCGCGGGGACCTGGGACGACGGCACCAGCGGGGCCACGGGGGTCAACGACTTCGATGCCGCAGGCACGGGTCGGGACGGCATCCTGCAGCTGCTCCAGTCCGGCGACTACACCCGTTACTGGGACGACGTGTCGAAGGTGCCGTACCTGCACGCACCCGATCGTTTCGGCGGGCACTTCATCTCCTACGACGACGAGGAGTCGATCCAGTACAAGCTGGACTACCTCCGGGATCTCGGTCTCGGCGGCGTGATGTACTGGGAGATCACGGCCGATCGAGGCGAGGCGCTCGTGGACCTCATCGCCGAGACGGTGATGGCGAAGTGATCCGGCGACGATCACGTCTCGACCGACGGGAAGCGCGGGGGGACGGCGACGTCCCCCCGCGCTCCGTTCGGCCGTGGATCAGTCGTCGATCGAGGTGACGACCGTGATTCGACGATCGAGCGGCCGGAAGTGGAAGCCGAAGTCTCCGCCTCCGTTCTCGACCGCGATGACCACCTCGTTCGGGCCTCGTCGGAGCGGGACCTCCAGCATCGAGCCGAAGGGTGACGCCCCGTGGGTCGTTCGATCCAACAGGACCGTCCGGCCGTTCACGATGACCACGGCGCCGTCGTCGGAACCGAAGGCCACCACCGCGGTGGTGTCCTCGGGGGCCATGACCCAGCCCGACGCGATCGCGGTCGAGTTCTCGGTGCCCGCCGGATCGGCGGTGAGTTCGAGGAAGGAAAGCAGCCCGTTGGGACGGGTCCGCTTCCGCTCCCAGCCGTCGGTGCCGTCCATCGTCGTCGGCGGTTCCCCCGCCGAGGTGAAGTCGCGGGCGAAGGCCTCGAGATCCTCGGCCGCCGGATACGGCCCCGCCACGTTCCACGCCCGAGGCCCGGGGCCCGCGACTTCGTCGAGGCCGGAATCCCCGAGGTCTCGAAGCGGCGCAACCCCCCGGGCGTCGATGAACGCCCGGAGTCTCGCGGTGGACCGATCGGGCGCGATGCCCGCGAGTCCGCGGAGTGCGGCGGTGGCGAGCCGGTCGTCCGAGGAATCGTCCGCCATCAGGCGCTCGAGATGCCCGGCGAATTCCGGTGCTCCGGTCGCCGCGCGGACGGCGCCGAGCCGGACCACCCGCCACTGCGGTGAATCGTCGGAGAGCCCGGCTTCGACGAGCCGGCGTCGGAGTCCGGGATCGATGTCCGTCCCGGTCCGGGCCGCGGCGATCAGTCTTCGCCGCTCGGCGCCGGACGCGTTCTCCCACGCGGACTCCGCCACCTCGGAGGGGTTCGAAGACACGGATCGCCTCACTCGCTCCAGCGGCGGGGGCCACACCCCGTCGAGATCCGCATCGACCCGGAACGGATTGACGATCGCGACGGGGATCACCGGCCGCTTCTTGCCGTCGACCACGGGGGAGAGGGATTCATCACCTTCGACGAGCAGGACGATCCACCCGTCGGTGTGGACCGGCACCTCGATCGTGCCTTCGAAGCGGATGCGATCTCGAGATTCCGCGACGGGGATCCGGTCGATCTCGTCGCCGTCCCGGATCACGCGAATGCGATCCACGTCGATCCAGGGCGCGGCCTGGATCTCGATCGCGACGCGGACTCCGCCGCCCGGACCCACCGAGGCGAGACGCGGATCCTCGTGCACGCCGCGGTCCGGGATGGATGCGCGGACGATCGGTCCGCTGGAGACCACCAGGTCGCCGGCGCGGATCGCGGCGATCATCTCGACGGGGTCGATCGCGCCCGGATCGTCGGTGGACGAGGGGATGAAGTTCCGGGGCACGCCCGCGAAGTTCGCCTTGACCGAGTGGCTGTCGGAATTTCCGGTCGCGATCGCCCGGTGTCCGGTGTCGAGCAGCGCGTACCAGTCGAGCATCGAGGAATGGGTCTGGGATCCGACCTCGATGCCGTCCGCGTCGGTGGGATCCCGCCATCCCCAGAGCGCGTTCTCGTTCAGGACCTCGATCGCGTCGAAGTCGGCGCTCCAGCGCGGACTCGAACTGGTCCCGGTCGTCTCGTCGAGCTCCGCCTGGCTGAAGTAGTCGATTCCCGCCCAACGCGGATGATTGACCTGGATGATCGGAATCACGTCGAAGGGATTCGGCTCGGCTCGTGCGAGCCGGAACATCGGCGGAGCCGCGGCGATCCGATCGGGCACCGGCCGGCGTCCGGAATCGAGCGGGAAGATGTTGAAGTGACCGATCGGCGTGGAGAGTTCGTTGCCGACGACCGAGGTGATCCGCGAGGATGCGTCCAGGGCCTCGATCGTCGGGACGTAGTCGATGTTCCGGTTGTGGTCGGTCGCGACCGCGAAGTCGACGCCCTCCCCGACCAGGCTCACGATCCGCTCCGGCATGTTGGAATCGCCGTGTCCCGAGTGCGTCAGGGTGTGGAGGTGGAAGTCGCCTCCGACGAGGCCCGTCGTGTCCACCGCCGGCCCGATCCTCAATATCGCCTCGACCCGGCCGCCCGCGGGGACCTCGATGCGCCGTCGATCGATGCTCCACTCGATGCCGCGGCTCGCGAGCAGTTCGCAGGGCCCGGCGGGCAGGACCAGTTCGCCGACGCCGTCGAGGGCGTAGCAGACGTCCTCCCGCACCGCATGGCGGTCACCGAACGGACCGCCCAGCGCCACGAGGTCGACGTCCGGTTCGAGCACCGTCAGCCGGGCGGGCACCGGGGTGTCGTCCGGCCCGATGATTCGGAAGGTGAGGACGCCGGTCTCCGCACCCGGTACCGGGGCCGGCGCGACGGCGAGGATCAGCACGGCGACGAGGTTCGCAAGGTTCATGCGAGCACCGTACAACCGCGGATGCGGGAACGCCCCCGCAGCCGGGCTGCGGGGGCGTTCGACGGTCGTGGCGTCGCGACGGTCACTCGTTGATCGAACCGGTCCCGTTGTTGGCCCAGGGATTGAACTCTCCGGGTGCCCAGCTTCCGCCCCGGTCGTACATGCTGCCGCCCCGCCAGCCACCGGTGTAGGGATTCGCGGCATTGCCGCCGTTCGGACTGTGGGCGTACGGGCTCACCGGAACCGGCATCGCGGCATGGTGCGGGACCATGTAGCCCGGATGGGCGTAGCCGTTGAAGCTCGTCGTCACGTGCGGGGGGCCCGCGATCGAGTAGGAGCCGCCGGGGTGGTAGTGATGGTGGGTGTGGAAGTGATAGTGGACCTGGGGCGAACCGATCGCCTGCTGCTCGAGGGACTGGGGGTTCACCTCGCCGCCCGCACCGGTGAAGCCGGCCTGAGCACCACCGCCCGCCTCGGGCTTGCCCTGGATTTCATAGTTCGAGTCCTGCATCGCGCCGGCCCAGATCACCGGTTCACTGGTCTGGTCGGTGACGGAGCATCCGGCTCCGGCGAGTACGGTGAGGAGGAGCATCGGCGTTCGCATCGGTTCGATCCTTCGGTTGACTTCGAATCCGCCTGACGTCGCTCGGCGGCTCATCCTGACATCGGCCATCTCGGGGGCCGGGCCGCAGTCAGAACCGCCTCAAGCGGGAGAATCCCGTCCCGGTACCATGAGGCCCGACGGGGCCGGCCGCCGAGGCGCTCCGAACCGAAAAACCGGCAGGCAGGAGAGTCTGGAATGACCACCACGAGTTCCCACCAACCGATCGCCGGCACGCCGGGCGACGTTCCCGAGATCGATGCGCTGGCGATCAACACCATCCGGACGTTGTCCATGGATGCGGTCCAGGCGGCCAACAGCGGGCATCCGGGGACGCCGATGGCGCTCGCGCCGGTCGCCTACGCGCTCTGGCAGCACCGGATGAACTACGACCCCGCCGATCCGATCTGGTCGAACCGCGACCGGTTCGTGTTGAGCAACGGTCACGCTTCGATGCTGCTCTACTCGATCCTGCACCTCGCGGGCGTGAAGGCGGTGAATCCGAAATACGAGATCACCGGCGATCCCGCGGTGCGTCTGCAGGACATCGAGCAGTTCCGCCAGCTCGACTCCAAGTGTCCGGGGCACCCGGAATACCGGTGGACCAGCGGCGTGGAGACGACGACCGGACCGCTCGGCCAGGGGATCGCGACCAGCGTGGGGATGGCGATGGCGTCCCGTTGGAAGGCGTCGCGATACAACCGACCGGGATTCGACCTCTTCGACTACTCCGTCTTCGCGATCTGCGGGGACGGTTGCCTGATGGAGGGCATCTCGAACGAGGCCGCGTCGCTCGCCGGGCACCTTGGCCTGAGCAATCTCTGCTGGATCTACGACAACAACAAGATCACGATCGAAGGACACACCGATCTCGCCTACGGCGACGACGTCGCCACCCGGTTCCTCGCCTACGGCTGGAACGTCCTTCGCGTCGGCGACGCCAACGACATCGATCGGTTGACGCAGTGCTTCGAGACCTTCGACTCGACCGACGACCGGCCCACGATGATCATCGTCGACAGTCACATCGGCTGGGGTGCGCCGCACAAGCAGGACACCGCCTCGGCGCACGGGGAGCCGCTCGGTGACGACGAGATCCGCCTCGCCAAGCAGGCCTACGGCTGGCCCGCCGACGCGAAGTTCCTCGTTCCCGACGGGGTGATGGAGCGATTCCAGGAACTGGTGGGGACCCGCGGCCGTGCCGCGCGGGACGCGTGGTTCGAGACCTACGAGCGATATCGCGTGGAACACCCCGACCTCGCCGAGGAGCTTCTCCGGATGCAGCGGCGGGAGCTTCCCGAGGACTGGGACGCCGATCTCGCCGAATTCCCGGCGGACCCGAAGGGCATGGCGACCCGCGCCTCCAACGGGAAGGTCCTGAATGCGGTGGCCGGTCGAGTGCCGTGGCTGATCGGCGGCGCCGCCGATCTCGCGCCCAGCACCAAGACCCTGATCACCGATCCCGCCGCAGGAAGCTTCCAGCGACCGGACGCGCTCGGCTCGGCGCCCGGCGACTACGGCGGTCGGAACATGCACTTCGGGATCCGTGAATTCGCGATGGCCGCCGCGTGCAACGGGCTTTCGCTGTCGAAGGTCCGCTCGTACGGTGCCGGATTCCTGATCTTCAGCGACTACTGTCGGGCGGCGATCCGCCTCGCGGCACTGATGGAGATCCCGGTGATCTACATCTTCACCCACGATTCCATCGGACTCGGCGAGGACGGTCCGACGCACCAGCCGATCGAGCAGATCGCATCGCTTCGGGCGATGCCGGGGATCCTCGTCTTCCGACCCTGCGACGCGAACGAGGTGGTGGAGTGCTGGCGGGTCTTCATGCCGATGAAGCACGAGCCGGTGCTGCTCGCCCTCTCCCGGCAGAACCTGCCCACCCTCGACCGGACGAAGTACGCGCCCGCGAGCGGCCTTGAAAAGGGTGGCTACGCGATCGCGGACTGCGAAGGAACGCCCGAAGTCCTGCTGATCGCCACGGGGAGCGAGGTCCACCCGTGCCTCCAGGCGCACGAGACGCTCGCGAACGAGGGGATCCGGAGCCGGGTGGTCAGCCTTCCGTGCTGGACGCTCTTCGAACGGCAGTCCGAGGAATACCGGGAATCGGTGCTTCCCCGGGAGGTGCGGGCCCGCGTCTGCGTCGAGCAGGGCACGACGTTCGGCTGGGAGCGATACGCGGGACTGGAGGGGGAGATCATCGGAATGACGCGGTTCGGAGCCAGCGCACCGATCGCGGAACTCCAGAAGGAGTTCGGATTCGAACCCGAGAACGTCGTCGAGGCGGCGAAGCGCACCATCGCCCGCGTCGCGGGAGGTGGTTCATGAGGATCGCGATCGGATCCGATCACGCCGGCTTCGAACTGAAGGTGATACTCCGGGAATTCATCGAGTCCCTCGGTCACCAGGTCATCGACGTCGGGACCCATTCGACCGAGAGCGTGGATTACCCGGATTTCGCGGAGAAGGTCGCGATCGAGGTCGTGGCCGGACGGGCGGACCGCGGGGTCATGCTCTGCGGGTCGGGCGTCGGCGCCAGCATCGCCGCGAACAAGGTCCCGGGAATCCGGGCCGCGAACTGCGAGGACTACTACTCCGCGCACCAGGGCGTGGAGCACGACGACATGAACGTCCTGGTGCTCGGCGGTCGCATCGTCGGTTCGGCCCTCGCGGAGGACATGGTCCGCGCGTATCTCGGCGCGACCTACACCGGCGAGACCCGGCACGCCCGTCGGCTGGAGAAGGTGCTCGCGATCGAATCGCGCGGGGACGAGTACCGGGCCATGCGGCCGGCAGCGCCCTGAGGATCCGCGTCCCACCGGCAGTGACGACGCGCCGAGCGGGATGCTCGACGCGTCGTCGCCTCGTCTCGTTGATGCCCCGGGTCTTCGTGGATCAGTCCATGACGTCGATCAGTTCGACGTCGAAGACGAGGGTCGCCCGGGGGGGGATCGGTCCGCGGCCCGCCGGACCGTAGGCGAGATCGAACGGGATCACGAGCTTGCGCTTGCCGCCGGCCCGCATGCTGCCCACGCCCTCGGTCCATCCCTTGATGACGCCGTTGAGCGCGAAGTCGATCGGCTGGCCGCGATCGACCGACGAATCGAACTTGGTGCCGTCGACGAGCCACCCGGTGTAGTGGACCTTGACCTGCGAGGTCGGGCCGGCCGGGCTGTCCCCCGCCCCCTCCTCGAGGTCGAAGTACATCAGTCCGCTGGGGAGGGTCACCATCTCGCGGTCGCCCACCGGGTCACCGGGGAAACGGGGGACGATGGTGTCGGAGACGACGGCTCCGGAGACGGCGTCGACGACGATGTCGTGCCGCTTGCCTTCGTTGTAGATCACGGTGGTGATGGTGGGAGGCTCGGCGTCGTCGTCGGCGTAGACCGCCTTGACGAGTCCGTCGATCTTCTCGATCGCGGTGCGGATCGCCTCGGGGATCGAGATCATCGGGGCCGTCACGCGTCCGTTCGCGCCGTCGACGATCACCTTGGTGGGGACGCCGTTCCGGGTCACCATGAGTTCGTAGGACACCGCTTCGCCGTCGAAGCGGCAGGCGAGGCTCCGAACCGTGCCGCCGGTCTTCTCCTCGGCCTGCTTCACCGCCTCCTGGGCGTTGACCGGTGCCGCGGCGAGACGCTGCTCGACTTCGTAGGGATCTGGCGGGATGGAGGTGTAGTCGGTGGTTTCTGGCGTGGAGCTCATGAGGATGGCCGAGGCTGCGAGGAGAACGAGACTGTTCATCGGATCTTCTCCGGTGTTCCGGAAGGGACGGCGTCGTCACGCGACGACGGGAGGGAGATGGTAGTCCCCCGCGGAATTCGACGGGAGTCGGGTATCCTCGGCCCGCCGACCGAGGGTCGGATTCGAACCGGAGCTGCGACATGAGGAACATCGAACGAGGGCTGGTGATCGCGACGGTCGTGGGGATCGCCGCCATCGCCGGGTGCGAGGAATCCGTCGACGACGACTTCGATCCGCCGGTCGACGACGCCCCGCGATCCACGCTGGGCAAGGCGAAGGGCTTCGCCGAGGACACGATCTCGGACATGCAGGAACGCCAGGAGGCGATCGGTCGACAGGCCGACACCGTCTTCGACGACGCCGCGGCCCGCCGACTCGAGGAGTCCGGCGACTTTCCCGACGGTGGGGGGTGAGATCCCCGGCGATCGACGCCGCGATCAGCCGAGTCGGTCCGGATTCAGGTCGAGGAGATCCTCGGTGACGAAGAGGCCGTCCCGACGAATGGTCTCGTCGTCGAACCGGATCTCGCCACCACCGAAGTCGGGTCGCTGGATGCACACGAGATCCCAGTGGATCTCGCTTCGATTCCCGTTGTCGGCCTCTTCGTAGGCCTGGCCCGGGGTGAAGTGGAAACTCCCCGCGATCTTCTCGTCGAAGAGGATGTCCTTCATCGGGTGAAGGATGTGCGGATGGAAGCCGATCGCGAACTCGCCCACGAACCGGGCGCCCTCGTCCGCATCGAAGATCTCGTCGAGCCGATCGCCGCCGACGGTGGCCGAGGATTCGACGATCCGCCCCTTCTCGAAGACGAGCCTGACGTTCTCGAACGGGACGCCGTGGTAGATGGTGGCCGTGTTGTACGCCACGACCCCCTCGATCGAGTCGCGGACCGGGGCCGTGAACACCTCGCCGTCGGGGATGTTCATCTCCCCGCAGCATGCGACGGCGGGGATGTCCTTGATCGAGAATCGAAGGTCCGTGTCGCCGGGGCCGACGATGTGGACGCGATCGGCGCCGTTCATGCGGTCGACCAGGGCGGTGGCCGCGGCGGACATCCTGCCGTAGTCGAGGCAGCAGACCCGGAAGTAGAAGTCCTCGAATTCGTCGGTGCTCATGCCCGCGAGCTGCGCCATCGACGGCGTGGGCCATCGAAGCACGCACCACTTGGTCCGCTTGACCCGCTCCTCGAAGTGGACGGGCTTCTGGTACTCGCGGCCGAAGAGGCTCATCGACGCTTCGTCGACGGACGCCATCTCACTCGCGTTTCCGCCGCCGCGGACGCCGATGTACGCGTCCATCGCCTTCATCCGATGGGCGTCGATGTCCGCCCAGGCCGCGATCTGGGCCTCGTCCGCGCCGTCGACCAGGGTTCGAAGCACGCGAGTGGACCGCAACGCCGCATGGGGATGGGCGCCCCGGGTGCGAGCGGCCTTCAACACCGCGGCGACGAACGCCTCGGGGGCGTCGAACGACTCCACCAGCAGATGCTCGCCGGAGGACAGTCGCGTGGAGTGGGAGACTAGGAGCTCCGCAAGTCGGTCGAATCGAGGGTCGTGCATGTGGTCTCGGAGGGTTGGTGGGACTTCCCCGGCGAGCGGGGCGATGGACTGCTGGATCTTCGATCGGTCAGGGACCGCCGAGAAGTCGAAGGAAATCGGCCGGACGAAGCGCATCGAACCGGTCGACCACCAGATCGGCGTGGGCGAGTTCCGCGGCGGTCCGACCGGTGGAGACGATTCCGATCGAGGACATGCCGCCGGCCCGGGCCGCATCGATTCCCGCACCGGCATCCTCCACCACGACGCACCGGGCGGGGGAGGCGCCGAGGCGGTCCGCGGCCATCAGGAAGACCGCGGGGTCCGGCTTCCCGTGGGTGACTTCGCCGCCGCACACGGAGGCGTCGACGAGTTCCGCGATGCCGAGCCGATCGACGGCGAGTTCGAGATTCTCGCGCGGAGCGCTGGTGCCGATCGCGATGGCGAAGCCTCGTTCGCGGAGCCCGGTGACGAGTTCGAGGACGCCGGGCATCGCGGGGAACGACCGGTCGAGCTCCGTCCGGAAGTCCGTCTCCTTCGCCTCCGCGACGCGTTCGATCGTCTCGTCATCCGGCTCCGGACGACCGTCGTCGGCCCAGAACCGACGGATGATCGCGGGATTGGTCCGACCGAAGCTCCACGCGAACATCGCCGGGGTGAGCTCGATCCCGTTCACGGCGCACGCGGTTCGCCACGCCGCGTGATGGGCGTCATGGGTGTCGATGAGGGTGCCGTCGAGGTCGAAGATCGCGGCTGGAGTGGATTCAGGCATGGTGTCCCTCGCGCTCGATCAGGTCCGGAGGCCCGCGGCGACCTCGCCGATCACCTCGACGGCCCGGGCGATGCCCGCGGCATCCACGTCGAGGTGCGTGACCAGGCGTACCCGGGTGGGATCGAACGGAAAGGCGGCCACGCCCGCTTCGGTCATGCGTCCGGCGAAGATCTCCGCGGTCGCGAGGTCCCGGTCGACGTCGAAGAAGACGATGTTCGTCCGGACGCCGCCGAGCGGGGGCTCGCTCCGCAGGCCCTCGACGGCATCCACGCCTTCGGCGAGGACCCGCGCGTTCTCGTGGTCGGTCGCGAGCCGTTCGTAGTGGTGGTCGAGGGCGTGGATCGCGCCGGCGGCGAGCATGCCGGACTGTCGCATCCCGCCCCCGAACATCTTGCGGAATCGACGGGCCCGTTCGATCAGGTCCGAGGATCCGACCAGCGCGCTGCCGACCGGGGCCCCGAGGCCCTTCGAGAAGCAGACGTTGACGGTGTCCGCCGACCGCGCGAACTCGGAGAGGGTGTACCCGCCGGCGACGCAGGCGTTGAAGAGCCTCGCGCCGTCGACGTGGACGTGGAGACCGTGCTCCCTTCCGACCTCCGCGACCGACTCGAACCCGTCGAGCGACCAGACCGAGCCGCCGCCGCGATTGTGGCTGTTCTCGATCGCCACCATGCGGGTCCGCGGGTGGTGGAGGTCCCGGTGCCGGATCGCGTCCCGGACCGCCGAGGCGTCGTGGATCCCGCAGGCGCCGTCGATGCCACGGACCATGCAGCCGGAGAGCGCCGCCGGTCCGCCGGTCTCGTAGTGGATGATGTGGTTGTCGTGGTGGGCGACGATCTCGTCGCCGCCTTCGCACACGCTGCGGATCGCCAGCTGGTTCGCCATCGTCCCGGAGGGCGTGAACAACGCCGCCTCCTTCCCGAGCATGTCGGCGATCCGCCGTTCCAGTCGGACGACCGTGGGTTCGTCGCCCAGCACGTCGTCGCCCAGCGGCGCGGATCGCATCGCGTCCCACATCGCCTCGGTCGGGTGGGTGACGGTGTCGCTTCGGAGATCTACTTCGTACTGGCTCAATGGACGTCGCCGCTTGCGGGTGCTTGTGGAGTGATTTCGGGTTCTTCGACCGCGTGTCCGATCGCCGGATCGTCCGTCGCGCCGCCCGGGGCGGTCGGGCCGGACTCCGATCGAGGCGGCTTCGCGGCGGAGGGGGTGGTTCGGGAGGTGTTGGTCGGGTTCGCGGCTTCGGAATCGTCGAGGGTCCCGCTGACGATCGAGGCGGTGCGGTTGGTGGCGAAGTCCCCGATCAGCGTGATGAACAGGGCGTCCATCGCCGACTGGACCGGCGGCGAGATCCCCACCACGTTCTCGGCGGTCAGGGAGCACTGCCCGGCCGACTGCCAGGCGATTCCCCGGCTCCGGGCGTCCCAGATCTGCAGCGTCCCCTCCATCGAGATCCAGCCGGTTCGAATGAACGTCAGCCCGGTGAACGTGAATCGGCCTGCGTTGTCGGTGGAGATGCCGGTGATCCGGGGGAACACCAGGTACCGCACGCCGAGCCCTTCCGCGATCTTCGAGGCGAGATCCGGGTCCGGGTAGTTGGCGGCACCGTGGGTCTCGAGGAGCTTCTGAAGCTCATCCAGCAGGTCGTGCTCGACGCACCAGGCGATCACCTCGAAATGCCGGATCACGTTGATGCGATCCGCCTCCGGGGCGAGCGTGAATCGCCCGGGTCCGTAGCTTCGCTCGAGCGCCTGGTCGATGGCCATGTCCGCGGCGATGCCTCGTCCGGGGTTCGTCCCGGTCATGATCGCCGGGAGCACGGCGCAGCGGGGTGGATTCGCGGTGAGCAGTTCGTTGCGGTCGTCGATCGGAAGATACGTCTCGGCGCGGGTGGTGACGCCGATCTCCACCGACTGGCTCGCGCAGCCTCCGGACAGGATCGCGGCGAGGACCATCGCCGACGGCAGGAGGCTGGATCGGACTCGTTTCATGCCGACGCAAGGATATCCGCTGCCGGAATCACGGGTCCCGGGACATCGCGTTCGCCTGGGTGGGTACCGGCACCAACGTCATGCCACCGGCCGCCTCCACCCGGAGTTCGTAGGAGTCTCCCGGTCGCATGGGCTTGTAGACCGCTTCACCCTGCGCCACCCTGATCCCGGCCGCTTGCGCCGCTTCGGGGTCGGTGGCGAGGGTCCAGAACCGCTTCCAGATCGCCTGCTCGAAACGAGCTTCGTCGGAAGCCGCGTAACCGTCGGGAACGCCGCCGGGGGTGTCGATGGGAATTCCCTCGCGGGGAGGCATTCGATCGGAGTAGATCCTGCGGAGGAGCACGAGGGTTCGATCCCGGAAGGGATCGTCCGCGGATGCCACCGACTCCGCGGGGAACCTCGCCGTCCAGGCGTCGACGTAGATCACCTCGCCCGGCACGCTCATTTCCCGTCGGGCGATTTCCCGGCCCTCGTCGTCGAGTTCGATGAAAAGGAGCCCGGTGGTCGGGCCTTCTCCGTCCGGGTCCTCGAGGCGTTCGACGACTTCCAGTCGAGCGATCCGCCGATCACGCCCCAGCCGTTCGATCGCCGCATCCCGTCGGGCGATCTCGGCCACCATCCGGGTCTCGATCGCCGCGATCTCGGCCCGGAGCCGGCGTTCCCGGTCCGTGGTCCACCAGGTCAATCCCGCAATGAGCATGCCTCCGACGACGACGACGACGACGGTGATCCGAACCATGGCCCCGATCAGGGCCGAGGTGGCTGAAATGGGGGGAGGAGACGCCATCACATTCCTTCTATCGGCCGTAAAGCTCCAGTCACCCGCGAAAACTGCCGATATCGGACGCATGGACCGGTTGTTTCCCTCGGTGCGTCGGCGAGTCCGATCCGGCCTCCTGATGCTGCTCGCGATGTCGTCCGCGCCGACGACCGCTGTCGCATCACCGCCCGGTGATCCGGATCCACCGGAGGTCACCCGTCGACTGGTGCACCGATTCGACTTCGAGGACATCCAGAAGGCCGACTGGTCGCACGTCTTCGAGCAGGCCCACGGCCTTCCGCCCAAGGATCGATTCTTCACCGCGAACGTCGACGATCTCCGTCGAGCCGACGGGGACTGGAGCCTGAGGATCGACATTCTCGGCGGCTCCGTCTCCTACCGGACCCGCCCCGAGATCGTGCTGCCCGCCTCGATCGATTCACGATTCCAGTTCGCCGGCGAGGTGAGGACGACGGGACTCGTGAACGCATCGGCCCGACTCGAGGTGCGACTGGTCGACGGGGATCTCCTCGACAACGCGCATGCGTCCGGCGCCTCCGACGCCGTGGAGTCGTCGACCATCGCACGATTCACGTCCGAATCGGTGCGAACCGTCGGTGCGTGGACCCGCCTGGTGGTCGACGTCGACACGTCGAGTTCCGAGTGTCGCGAAGTCGGCGACGATCTTCGATTCGTCGTCGCGATGCAGGTCGTACAGCCGGGATTCGACGAGGATTCGACGGGCGGCCGATCGCCGCGGGGAACGCCCCGGATCGAGGACGTGACCGGCACGGTCTGGTTCGACGGGCTCGCGATCTGGCAGCTGCCCTGGATCGACTTCCGGACCGTCGCCGACGCCGGCATCGTCCGTCAGCCGTCGCCGGTCGATCTCCGGATCGCCATCGACGATCCGATCGAACCCGTTCCCGCGGTGACGCTGGAGATCCGTGATCTCGACGGTGGACTCGTGGAGCGACGACCGATCCGGGCCCTTTCGAGCGGACGCCCCGTGGTCGCCTCGATTCGACCGGAGCTGCCGGGCTGGTATCGAGCGAAGCTCCTCGTCGACGGCGGGGCCGGAGCGCCTTCCGAGCGGGACCTGACCTTCCTGCTCCTGCCGGAGGAGCGCGAACGTCGTCGGAACGACGCACCGAGGATCGGCTACGCGATCTCCGAATGGCGTGCGGGCGACCTGCCGACGATCGCGGACGTCCTCGACCGGCTCGACCCCGGGCTCGTCGAGTTCTCGATCTGGCCTCCGGACAACGACGAGATCGGAAGCACCGACGCGATCGCGCCGCTGAAGTCCATGCTCGCCCGGCAGCGCTCGAACTACCGCGAGCCCCTCCTCGCCATCGACCGGATCCACCGCGGACTCGCCGACGCGGCGAGGATCGCTCCGACGGAGGTTCGCGCCGCGGTGCTCGGCGACGCCTCCCTCGTGCGGGATTCCCTGGAGTCGTGGTTCGACCGTTTCGGGACGCTCGTCGACCGTTGGCGGATCCCCGGCGATGTCCGCTCCGAACGCGAGCCCGTCGCCCTCCGTGGACTCATGCGGGTGCTGATCGCGGACCCCGTGCTTTCCGTGGACCGGGCTCCCGGAGGCGATCCACCGCGGTGGGCGGACGAACCGTACGTGCTCGCGACGGAAGATCTCTCGGCTTCGGCGATGACGGATCTCTTCGATCGGTCCCCGCTGCCGGGTGGAGCGGTCCGGATCACGCCGCCGCCCGACGACTGGCGCCCCCGGGATCGGGTGGACGCGACGGCGCGTCGACTCCTCGCGGCCTGGAGGGCCGGTGCGGAGCAGCTGATCCTGCCCTGGGACGCGACCCGCGGGCCCGATCCGGCGATGCTCGCGTGGACCGGACTCGATCGCGCGATCTCGGGGCGACGTTTCGGCGGCGTGGTTCCGACGAATCCGACCGCACACTGCTGGATCGCGATGGACGCCCGGAACGCCGAGTTCATCGTCTGGTCCGACCGCATCGACGAGATGGAGACGGTGCGGCTGCCCGTGGGTGTCGAGCGCGTCGAACTGGTCGGTCTCGGAGGCGAGGTTCGATCGGCGAGCGCGTCCGGCGGCATGCTCGAGGTGGAGGTCGGGTCGACGCCGATTCGCGTGCGTGGGATCTCGCCGCTCGCGGCGAATCTGGTCGCGGGCCTGCGATTCGAGTCCGCGGGCGTGGATCTCGCCGCCGGTCCGGGGACCGTCGATCTCATCGTCGAGAATCCGGGTGCCGTCGCGATGGAGGGACGAATCGCCATCGAGGCTCCGCGGGGGTGGTCGATCGATCCCGAACGGCCCGTCATCCGTGCCGCCGCGGGCGAGACGACGCGGATTCCACTGGAGATCCGCTGGGCCCCCCCGCCGGTCCCGGGGGAGCTTCGTCTTCCCGTTCGGATCGACGTCGAGTCCGAGCGGTCGATCGGCTTCGAGGTCGACCTCCCGTTGCGGATCCGGAACGACGTCCTGGAGGTCCGTACCGACTGGGCCCTGACCACCTCCGCGGTGGACGGGCGACAGGGGATCGTGGTCAGCGCCGAGGTGATCAATCACGGGGATCGTCCGCTCGACCTGCAGCTCGAGGCCGTGGCGTGGCACACGGGTCGGGAACGCCGACCGATCTCCTCGCTCGCGCCGGGCGAGCGGGCGGTCCGCCGATTCCACTTCAAGCGAAGTCTCGAAAGCCTCGCGGGAACCGACATTCGCGTGGTGATCACCGAGATCGGGGGACCCTTCGGCGTCACCACGTTGATCCCGGTCAGCGGCGGGAACCGCGTCCTCGACACCGCACTGGTGGGCGAATGATCGTGTCGTCGACGTGCAAGCACCGGCTCGAGGGCGGCGATGCGGAGTCAGTTCCCCGATCGAAGGACGTCGCGACCACCCGGCACCCGGCCGGCGACGGACGCCGCGGTGATCGATCGGATCGTCCAGCGATCTTCGTCACGCTCCCACTCGAAGATCCAGCGGGACGGCACGGTGCCCAGGCTGGATCGCGTCCGGGTGAGGCACGCGAGCTCGACGAGCGCCGCGTCCTCGCCGTTTCCGACGGCCTCGAGCAGCGTGATGGAATTTCGTTCGATCCGGTGACGGCCGTCGAGCGCGTCGAGCATGGACCGGAGATCCTCGACGGGAAATCCCGGATTCTCGAGCCGACCCGCGTGGAGGGTCGCATCCGGACCGAGTCGCTCGAGGAGGAGATCCACCCGGCCGCCCTCCGCATCCGAGACGAATCGCCGGGTGGCCGCCATGGCGGCTTCGGCAGGGGTCTCGACGAGGAGTCCGATTCCCAGGGCGAGCATCCCGACTCCCGCGACGAGTCCCGCCAGCAGCAGGGGCCGAACATCGTCGCGACGGATCGCGATCCACGCGATCGTCGCCGCGAGCAGCAGGGTGACGATCGCGAACGGCCATGGATTCCCGAGGATCCAGCGGGAGAGGAGACTGTCACGAACGTCGTCGGGCATGCTGGGGATTTCGTGGTTCGGACCGGATTCGACGGGAACGTCCCGCATGAAGCGTATCCTCCGGGCGAGGAGGCGCGTCGATCATGACTCCATCCGTCGAGTCGGACCAACCCCGGATCGGACCGAAGTCCGCCGATCGGCTTCGGACGAACCTCTCGGCGCTGGGATCCGTCAACCACCGCGCGACCGCCGCCATCGAGGCCGCGGACGATCGCGAGATCGAGATCGAGATCGCGGAGGACGGCCGACTCACCGGGATCTGGGAGGGTCGCAGGCTCGCGAGCGCCCGGCGTCCCGGACAGGAGACCTCGAGGCTGGTCGAGGAGGTCGATCTTTCGGAGAACGCCTGCGTCGCGGTGATCGGCTTCGGTCTCGGAGATCACGTCGAGGCGTTCGTCCGCGGACTGCGCGGCACGGGGGTGGTGGTGGTCCTCGAGACCGACGCGGCCCTGCTCCGGGCGGTGTTCTCCCGACTCGATCTCTCGGACTGGCTCGGCGACGACCGGCTGGTCCTGCGGATCGACCCGGATGACCCGGTCGGGCTCGCGGCGAGTCTTTCGGGCGCGCATTCGCTGATGATGATCGGGACCCGGATCGTCGAACATCCTCCCAGTCGGATCCGGATCGGAGAGGCAACGTCGCGATTCTCGCGAACGCTGGTCGACCTCGCTGCGACCGCGCGGACTTCGACCACCACGCTGCTCGCGCAGAGCGGCACGACGATCGAGAACCAGTTGTCGAATCTCGATCACTACGCGATCGGCGCGGGCATCGAGGATCTGGCGGGGACCGCGAAGGGTCGACTGGGCGTGGTGGTCAGCGCCGGCCCGAGTCTTCGCCGGAACATGGCGGTCCTCGCTCGTCCCGGCGTCCGCGAACGCTGCGCGATCGTGGCGACGCAGACCACGCTTCGGCCGCTCCTCGACGCGGGAATCGCCCCGCACTTCGTCACGGCGCTCGACTACCACGTGATCTCCAGCCGCTTCTACGAGGGCCTGGACCCCGCGGCGCTGGAGGACACCGAACTCGTCATCGACTCCCGCGTGAATCGAGCGGTGACCGAGGCATGGCCCGGGCGGATCCGATGCATCCCGTCGCTCCAGCTCGACGAGTTCCTCGGCCCGCTCGCCCGCGGCGGCACCCGGTTGCAGACCTCCACGACCGTCGCGCATCTCGCCTACACGTTCGCTCGCCATCTCGGCTGCGATCCGGTCGCGCTGATCGGCCAGGATCTCGGATTCACCGATGCGCTCTACTACGCGCCGGGCACCGCCATCCACGAGGTCTGGCTCCCCGAGTTGAACGCCTTCAACACGGTCGAGACCATGGAGTGGGAACGGATCGCGCGACATCGCGAACATCTCTCCGAACGGCGCGACGTGAACGGACGACGGATCTTCACCGACGTCCAGATGCTGAACTACCTGCAGTCGTTCGAAATGCGCTTCGCGGATGATGCGCGGGACGGACTCCGGATCGTCGACGCCACGGAGGGTGGTGTCCGAAAGCGCAACACCGAGGTGCGCACGCTCTCGGACACGATCTCGACCTGGGCCGGGGTCGGGACGGATCCGATCGAATTCCCGCGGGCGGAGCCGCCCGCGTCGGATGACCGCGAGGCCGTCCTCGACCGGATCCGGACGGTGCGCGTCGAGCTCGAGGAGATCGCCGCCGCGAGCGAGGTGACGCTCGGGATCCTCGGAAGGATGCTCGAGGTCCAGTCCGACGCCTCCGAGATGGATCGGCTCTTCCAGCGACTCGAGGCGCCTCGCGCGACGGTCCGGCGCCATGCGTCCAGCCGTCGCCTGACCGACTGGTTCAACCAACTCGCGACGTTCCAGCGATTGCGGGCGGATCGACGCATCCGACTCCTGGAGGATCGCGATCCGATCGCCCGGCAGCGGGCCGAGCTCGAGCGGGACGTCGTCAACGTGCGCTGGACTCGCGATGCATGCCGGATGCTGGACGGTCTGCTCTCCTCCACCCACGGCCTCCTCAACGACGGGGTCTTCGAATCACGATCGGCGGACGGGACCGGGATCGCGGAGGCGATGGGGGCGGTCGATCCGACCGGAACGCCTCGGAAGATCGTCGCGGTGGTTCCGATCGATCCGTGCCGAGGAGGGATCGGCGTCGACCGAGGTCTTGCCGCGAACCTCGCGGGCCGATCGATCCTGCAGAGATCGCTCGAACGAATCGATTCGGCGAAGGGCATCGCGGGCATCGCGATCCTGGTTCCGGACGGCTTCGACGTCGACGACGCGATCGACGTGGCGAGGATCGATCATCCCATCCACGTCCACCGCTGCGGTCCGCGCGTCTTCGGGCCCGAGCACGAGGCGATCCAGGTCGCCCGTGCGGTCGCACCGACCTCCTGGCGGGGCGGCATCCACGGCATGACGGCGTTCGACGAGGTCTTCGCGCCGGAACCGACCGCGGCGGTGCTGGCCGATCTCGACGCCGATGCGGCGCTCCTCGTCGGACCCGACTGGCCGTTCGTCGCGGTGGACGAGCCGGGCGGGATCGACGAGATCCTCGAGCGTCACCGAAATCGTCCCGACGCCTCCTGGATCTTCGGACAGGGGCCTCCAGGGCGGACCGCGATGGTGCTCGATCGCGCCGCGGTGGAGATCATGCGTCGGAATCGCTGTCGGGTCGGCACGATCGGATACCAGCTGGGCTATCGCCCGGAGAAGCCCGAAGGGGACCCGATCGCGGGAGGCTCCTGCGTCCACGCCGAGCCGGAGGTCCGCAGCGCGATCGCGAGATTCGCGGTGGACACGCCGAGGGAGATCCGGCGGGTCGAGCGGGCGATCGGCCCGATGCTGCTCGGGGATTCGTGCCCCGACTCGAAGGAGATCGCGATCCGACTCGAGCACCGGACGCTCAGCGGGCCGCTGGCCACCCCGAGATTCCTTCGCGTCGAATTGAACACCGGTCGAAGCGGCCGGCGGATCGGCGCGGCCGACGCGATGGAGGTCGATCGTGCGCCGATGCGGGAATCGACCTTCCGGAGAATCGTGGAGCCGCTCGCCGATGCCGGGGACACGGTGCTCTTCCTCGACGGCGCCGGTGATCCACTGCGGCATCCCCGATTCGACGAATTCATCGAGATCGCCGTGGATGCCGGTGTTCGCGTCGTGTCGATCCGGACCGATCTCGTCGGTGATCCGGGCCTCGTGGATCGCCTCCTCGCCACGCGGGTCGGGGTGGTCGAGGTGGACCTGGATGCGGAGACCGCGGAGACCTACCGCCGCATGCACGGGTACTCCGGATTCGAGGAGGTCATCGAGAATCTCGAGCGCCTGATCCGGGGTCGACGTCGCCTCGGCGCGGCCCCGTCCCCCGGCCTGCCCGCGGAACTCGCGTTCGCGCTTCCGTGGATCGTCCCGCGATTCGAGCGGCGGTCGGAGAACGTCGACGAACTCCCGGAATTCTTCGAGCGGTGGCGACGTCGTCTCGGCGTCGCGGTGATCGACGGTCCCGTCCGATGGCCTGTCTCGGGTCGGCCCGAGATCGATTCGCTGAGTCCGACCTGGCCCCCGGCGCGACATGACGAGATGATGAACTCGATCCGCATGACGGTGCTCGCCGATGGATCGGTTCCACTGGCGGAGACCGATCTGGCGGGGGTCACGAGCATCGGTCGCGTGGACGATCGTTCGTTGCGTGAACTCTGGCAGGAGCTCGTGCAGCGTCGCCGGGACCGACTCCAGGGCGGAGGCCCCGAATCCGCGGAACTTCCGCTCCTGCGATCCTGAAGATTGGAAGACCGACCAACGATGAACACTCCCGAGCCGAGGATCGAGTCGCCCGACGCCACCGCCGTGGTGATCGGTCGCGCCGGAAGCAAGGGGCTTCCGCGCAAGCACACCCGGCTCGTGGGCGGCGTCCCGATGATCGCGCGAAGCGTCGGACATGCGCTGGCCGCCCGTCGCGTGGGGCGGATCCTGTGCTCGACCGACGGGGAGGGCATCGCCAGCGCCGCGGCCGCGGTGGGGGCCGAAGTCGTGCTGCGTCCGCCGGAGCTCGCCGACGACCATGCGACGGTGGACGCCGGCGTGCGTCACGCGATCGAGGCGAGTGGAGATGAAGCGGAGGTGGTGGTCATCCTCTACGGAAGCATTCCGATTCGCCCCGATGGACTGATCGATCGCGCCGTTGCGCAGCTGGTCGACACCGGCGCGGACAGCGTCCAGAGCTACTCGCCGGTGGGAAAGCACCATCCGTACTGGACCTGTCGGCTCGAGGATGACGGTCGGGTGGGCGCGTGGCAGGAGAACGACGTCTTCCGCCGGCAGGATCTTCCGCCCGCCTTCATCCCGGACGGCGGCGTCATCGCGGTTCGCCGGGAATCGCTCTTCCGGGTCGATCCGGCGCAGCCCCATGCGTTCCTCGGGACGGACCGCCGCGGCGTGCGCAACGAGATCGGAGCGGTGATCGACGTCGATGACGAGATCGACCTGCTGGTCGCCGAGGCGATCCTCGAGCGACGGGTTCGGGCGGCGACCCGGAGCGCGGTCCCCGAGGGCGGCTCGTGAGCGGCGGGGGGATTCGCATCGGCGACCGCGCGGTCGACGGCGAGGCCCCGACCTACGTCGTCGCCGAGATCGGCGTGAACCACGACGGGAGTCTCGGGCGGGCCCTCGAACTCGTCGATGCCGCGGCCGGAACGGGGGCCGATGCGGTGAAGCTACAGTGGTTCGAGGCCGATCGGCTGGTCGGCGACGCGGGTTCGATCGCGACCTACCAGCGCCGTGCGAACGTCTCGAACCAGCTCGAACTACTTCGCGGACTCGAACTCGGCCGTGCGGCGATGGCGGAGCTCGTCGAAGCGATCCACCGTCGGGGGTTGCAGGCGGTGGTGACGGTGTTCAACGAGGGTCTGGTTCCGATCGCGGCGGAACTTCCCTGGGACGCCTGGAAGACCGCCTCGCCGGACATCGTCCACCGTCCGTTGCTCGATCGACTCGTCGCGGACGGACGTCCGATCCTGGTCTCCACCGGGGCCTCGGACCTGGAGGAGGTGAAGCGGGCGGACCGCTGGCTCGACTCGGCCCCGGTCGTCCTCATGCACTGCGTCAGCGCCTATCCGACGCCGGAGTCCTCCGCCGGACTCGGCGCGATCGCGAGCATCGCCTCGGCGACCGGTCGGCCGACCGGATACAGCGACCACACCGGCGAGACCACGACGGGAGGACTGGCGGTGGCGGCCGGCGCCGTGCTGCTCGAGAAGCACCTGACCTGGGACCGGAACGCCAAGGGGCCGGACCATGCGGCGAGCCTCGATCCCGAGGCGTTCGCGGTCTTCGTCGACTTCGCCCGGCGGGCGAGACGAGCGGTCGGGGACCGCACCAAACGCGCCGCTGCGATCGAGGCGGACGTCCGCCGAGTGGCTCGACAGTCGCTTCGGGCGGCACGAGCCCTGTCCCCGGGTACCCGGCTCGTCGCCACCGACATCGTGGTCAAGCGGCCCGGAGACGGGATCGAACCCTGGAGGCTCGACGAGATCGTGGGCCGTGAACTCCGGGTGCCTCTCGAACCCGATGCACCGATCCTCGACGGGGATCTCGGATGAGCCGCCGAATCGCCGTGGTCACCGGTTCTCGAGCGGACTTCGGTCTCCTGCGATCGACGATGGAGGCGATCTCCTCGACCCCCGGACTGAAGCTCCAGGTGGTCGTCGCCGGTGCGCACCTGCTTCCGCCGCACGAGACGATCGAGGAGGTTCGCGCGGACTTCCACGTCGACGCCGTGGTGGAGATGCAGCATGCCGGTCAAATCGGTCGCACCGCCGACGCCACCGCCACGGGGCGCGGCATGGTCGGGTTCACGGCGACGTTCGACCGATTGGAATCCGACGTGGTGCTCGTGCTCGGCGACCGGATCGAGGCGTTCGCGGCCGCGGCGAGCGCCGGAATCGGCGGGCGACTGGTCGCCCACGTGCACGGCGGCGACCGCGCGGAGGGAGTCGCCGACGAGTCGATGCGGCACGCGATCACCAAGTTGTCGCACCTTCACTTCGCCGCCACCGCGGCGAGCGGCGCGCGGCTCCGCGGCCTCGGGGAACCCGGTGAATCGGTGCACGTCGTCGGCAGTCCGGCGGTGGACGGGCTGGACGGGATCCCGCCGCTCACCGACGGGGAATTCGATCGGTTGGGCGGTCCCCGACTGGTCCTGCTCCACCACGGATCGGGACTCGACGAGACGTCGGAGAGATCCTGGATCGATGCGGCGATCGAAGCCGCGAGACGACACGGTCCGGTGGCGGTCCTGCGGCCGAACCACGACCCGGGGAGCGACGTCGTGGAGGCGAGGATCGAGGCGGCGCTCGGGGGAGGCGGGGTCGTGCGGGTCGGTCACCTTCCGCGCGCGACCTTCGTGGGCCTGATCCGACGGGCCGAGGCGCTGGTGGGCAACTCCAGCGCGGGTCTGATCGAGGCGCCCGTGGTCGGGTGTCCGACCGTCAATCTCGGGCCGCGTCAGTCGGGACGGGAACGTCCGGAGTCCGTGATCGACGTGGATCGACCGGAGCTTCCGGCGATCGAGGCCGGGATCGAGGCGGCGATTCGAATCGACCGGCGCATCGACCATCCCTACGGTGCGGGCGACACCGGACGTCGCATCGCCGGCGTGCTCGCCGGGCTCGTCGGGTCGACGGTGCCCAGGAAGCTCAACACCTTCTGAACCGGTCCGACGGGGACAGCCTGTCGAAGATGCCGCCGGCGTCTGTCCGCCGCGATCATCACGTGGATGAGCGATTCCGACACCATTGGACGCCGACGCGGCGAGTTCGATCTTCCGTTGCGGGTGGACACCCCCGACTCCTGGGCGACGCGAGCGCTCGAGGAGACCTGCCAACTGCTCAACGACCACGCCCACCTCGAGAAGAAGGCGGCGCAGAACGCGCTGGAACTCCTGCATCGCTGGCCGGAACCCACGCCGCCCGACAACTGGGTGGTGGCGATGACCGCGGTGGCCCGCGACGAGGTGGAGCATCTCGCGATGGTGGTGCGCCTGCTCTCGAAGCGGGGCGGTCGCCTCACCAAGTCGCACTCCAATCGCTACGCCGCCTCCCTTCGCGGTCTCATCCGCGGCGGTGGTCTCGAGGAGACGATCGACCGGCTGATGATCTCGGCGCTGATCGAGGCGAGATCCTGCGAACGGTTCGAGATCCTGGCCAGGGTCGCCTCCGACGAGCCCCTCGCGAAGATCTATCGCGGACTCTGGGCCAGCGAGCGCGGCCACTACCTCTCCTTCATCGACCTCGCCCGCCAGGTCGCGGCGGTGGAGGGGGGTGCGATGGTCGAGGGGGTCGAGGCGCGATGGGACGAGATGCTGGACGCCGAGTCCGGGATCATCCAGTCGCAGGCCCCGGGCCCCCGGATGCACGCCTGGGTGGAATGACCGTGTTCTCGGTCCTCCACCGCGGGACCCATCGGTTCCAGACCGAACAGTCGGATCCGACGGCGCGGTTCCGGTCCATCCGACGAAGGACGCCGACCCGCCGATCCGATGTCCCGGGACGGGGGTGGGCCCGTTCCATCCGCCTCGACCGGGATCCGGACGAATCGTCGTCCACGGAGAGCGAGCGCATGGATCATGGACAGGTAGGACACGACGGCGGTGTCGCACTGGGTGCGGTTCGCGGCATCAGCCACATCGCGACGCTTCCCGAGGTCACGGTGAGGATCATCGAACTCGTGGAGGATCCCGCTTCGAGCGCCCGCGATCTGCACGCGATGATCTCGACCGATCCCGCACTGACCGCTCGCATGCTGAAGGTCGTGAATTCCGCGTTCTACGGGCTGCCGAGGCAGATCGCGTCGATCAATCGCGCCGTCTCCCTCCTCGGGCTCAACGCGGTGAAGAACATCGCGGTCGCGGCGAGCCTCGCCAAGCTCTTCCGCGGCGGCGACATCGGTCCGGACTTCAACGCGCACGAACTCTGGCTGCACTCCTGCGTGACGGCGAGCACCGCGAGGATCATCGCCCAGGGAAATCGTCGAGACGCCCTCGACGAGGCGTTCCTCGCCGGGCTGGTCCACGACGTGGGGATCCTCGTGGAACTCCAGCACGACCGGGCCCGTTTCGCGGAGGCGGTCGCCCTCGCGACCACGGGTCGCGACCTTCGGGAGTGCGAGCGTCAGGTGTTCGGAGAGGACCACGAAGCGTTCGGTTCGGCCCTGTGCGAGCACTGGAAGTTCCCGTCGAGCCTGGTGTGGGTCGCGGGTCACCATCACGAGCCCGCGTCGGTTCCGGCCGCGAATCGCGACCTGCCGATGATCGTGCACGTGGCCGACCGGATCGCCGCGGAGATCGCCGGCGGCTTCTCGCTCGACCTTCGGAACGCCGGCATCTCGCCCGAGGCCCTCGATCACCTCGGCATCGACGACGTGACCCTCGAGGGGATCCGGGCCGAGGCGAGCCTCGCCGCCCGCGACGGCGGAGAGATGCTCGCCGCGGCCTGAGCGGGAACTTCGGTTGGCGTTACTCCCCCGACGGGGGATACCATCAGGGCATGTCGTCGTACCGCGTCGATTTCGGCAAGCCGATCGCGCTGTTCCCGCTTCCGGGAGTCAGCCTCCTGCCGCACGGGGCCCAGCCGCTCCACATCTTCGAGCCCCGCTACCGGCAGATGGTCGAACGATGTCTCGAATCGGGCAACGGCGACCTCGACCGGGCGGACCCGATCGCCATGGCCGTGGTGGACGGCCGCCGCGGCGCCGAGGTCGAGGAGGTGTCCCTCCGGGAGGCGGTCTGCGTGGGGCGGATCGCCCGGGTCGAGCAGCTTCCGAGTGGTCGATTCAACATCCTGCTCCATGGCCTGTGCCGGGCGAGGATCGACGAACTCGATCCGCCCGACGAGGGCCGGCTCCACCTTCGAGGGTGGCTTCGGCCCATCGAGGCCGAAGCGAACCAGGCGCCGCCGATGCCCGAGGCCCGGCGATTGATTCGAAGCCTGCTCGGGAACGAACGCCTGCGGAGGCTCGCGGCGGCCGGCATGGCGGTCGAATGGCTCGATCGGGACGACCTCCCGACCAGCGTGGTGCTCGACCTGATCGGATTCGCCGTGGTCAAGGACGAGGCGATCCGGTATCGGCTCCTCGAACAGGGTGATTCCCGGCGGCGGGCGGAGACGGTGGCGGGGGAGCTCCGCATGCTCGACCGCCTGGTCTCGCAGGTCGACCGACAGCGGTTCGCCGAGTGGCCCAAGGGTCTCAGCTGGAACTGACGCCGCCGGTCACCGGCGCGGGTCGGGGGCCGCGTCCAGCTGCCGGTTCCATTGCGCGATGAGATCCGCATGGACGGCCCGGAGCGGACCCGCGTCGCCTTCGATGGTGATGGTCCGCACGGTCTCGTCGGGGGCGATCGCGAGCACGACGTCCATGCCCTCGACCACTTCGCCGAACACCGGGTACTTGAAGGTGAAGCGTTCGGACTGCGGCTTGGTGGTCACGAAGAACTCGTTCGCGCGGACCATGGCGGTCGGCTCCTCTCCGAGTCGCGGCATCGCGACGAGACCGCCGCGATCGAAGCGGAGATCCGGGGCGAATTCCGGGGCGATGGTGTATCCGGGGGCGAACCTCAGGTTCTCGTCGTTGTGGGGGTTCCCCACCTGCCGGATCACCGTCGAGTGCCGGTAGAAGTCCAGCCCGTCGAAGAAGCCCCGGTCGACGAGATTGACGAAGTTCGCGCAGCTCACCGGGGCCCGGTCGGTCCGAAGCACGAATCGGAAGGCCCCACGGTCCGTCTCCACCCGGGCGAAGATCGGGTCCTGGTCGTCGAGGGTCGGGGTCTCCACGGGCTCGGGTGCGTCGCCGGCGGGTCCGCAGCCTGCGGCGAGGCAGGCCGCCAGCATCGAGGCGAGCGTGATCCTCGCGAAGGATCGACGTCGATCGACATGGTTCGGAGGGTTCGGAAGGTTCGGCATGTTCGACGGTTCCGGAGGAGGACGACGCGGGCGACGAGCCGCGGCCGCCACAGGATAGGAGGTGCGGCGAAGGGCATCCGCCGGTCGAAGCCCTCCTCGCGGCAGCCCCGCCGGGGCGCGGCGCGTCCCCGAGGGGGTGTCGGCACGCTGGGCGGACGTCGGCCTCGCCGGCGATTCCGGCGGGGGATTCGTGTCAGGCTTCGAGCGTCACGCCGGGGGATGCGTGGACGATCCGGGTCGCGGGCCGGCGGCCGAATCGCGATGCGAAACCTTCGGCGAGCGCCTCGCGGTTCTCCTCCACCGTGTCGGTGGTCACGAGAACCAGGGCGTTCCCGCCGAATCCACCGCCGGTGATCCGTGCCCCGAGGCAGCCGGATTCGATCCGCCCCTCGGCGAGCGCGACGATGTGGTCGATCTCCGGGATCGAGACCTCGAAATCGTCTCGGAGCGAACGATGTCCGTCGTGGAGGATTCGGCCCGCGGTCTCGAGATCCTCCGACTCGAGCGCCGCCACCATCGCGTCGACCCGGGCGTTCTCGTCGACGACGTGCGAGGCTCGGCGTCGGTCGACCGCGTCGATCCGGGCGGCGTCGAGGTCGCGTCGCGTCGCGTCGCGGAGCGATCCCCCGATCGCGGCCTCCACCCGTTCGCACGCGGCGCGTCGCGATGCGTAGCCGCCGTCGCGGAGTCGATGCTCGACGCCGCTGTCCACGAGGAGCACGGTGGCCCGTTCCCGGGGTGGCATCGGGACCGGCCGCCAGGTGAGCGAGCGGCAGTCGATTCGAAGCGCGCAACCCTCGCGGCCCGCGGCGGAAACCAGCATGTCCATGATCCCGCAGGGGGTGCCGACGAAATCGTGCTCGGCCCGCATGGCGAGGTTCGCGAGGGCCCTCGGATCCGAGGCGCCTCCGGATCTAGCGGCCCATGCCGCACCGAAGGCGACCTCGATCGCCGCGCTGGACGAGAGACCGCCTCCGACCGGAACGTCGCTGGTCACCAGCACCCGAAGTGGTGAACCGGTCCCGCCGGCGGCGTCGAGGACGCCGAGCAGGTGGTTGGCGAAACGATCGCCGGCGTCCGTTTCGGGACGGCGCGGCGGTGGTCCGGCCCGATCGAACTCCGCGTCGAGGTCCGGGGCGCAGAGCACGGTCCGGTCGTCCGGGGAAGGGCCGATCGCGACGGCGGCCCTCGCATCGATCGCGAAGGGGAGCACCAGGCCGCCGGTGTAGTCCACGTGTTCGCCGATGAGGTTCACCCGGCCCGGCGCCGACGCGACGACCGCGGGGGGGACGCCGAAGCGACGACCGAATCCGGTGCGGGCGCGGTCCGCGGCCTTGGGCTCGTTCATGGACCGGTCCCGACGTCCTGGTCCGGAAGACGGTCCGGATCGTCCTCCGACATCCGGATCTCCAGTTCGGCGAGCGCCTCCCGGAGGCGATCGCGACTCCAGCGATCCCGACGATCGAATGCGGCGTTCACCGCGCGATGCGCCCTGATCCGGCGCTCGACCTCGGGGCCGATCCCCGCGAACGGTCGGACCAGTCGGTCGAATTCACGACGTCGTTCCAGCACCGCGTCGAGCAGCTCGATCTCGTCGGTCACGGCGTCGACGTCGTCCTGGAGATCGGGTGCGGCTCCGAGGTCGCCGAGCGGCACCTCGTCGGAGACGTGTCGGTATCGCGATTCGAGGGAGCGGTCGGCCTGTCGCGCCGCCGCCACGCCGAGGCGGTTCAGACGGGCCGCGGTCGCCGCGATGAGGTCCTCGACGTCCTTCCGTCCCCGGTCGTCGAGCTCGTCGGACGCGAGGATCTCCTCGATGAGTCGCTCCAGCCTGAGATCCTCGACGAACAGCGCGGGATGCGCGAGTTCGTGGTGGCTGCGCACGATCTCGAGATGGGTGAGCGGCGAGACCCGCGAACCGAGTGCCCCGATCATCTCGGCGTTGATGGCCCGGCGCGGGATCTCCGCGGCGATCAGCGCCTCCTCGAAGGCGGCCAGTTCCCGTTCGGATCGATCCCGCTCCTCACCGGCCAGCAACCGTCGCCATTCCGGTCCGAGTTCGATCCGGGTCGTCGCCCGGACCCGTTCGATCGCCTCGCTCCGGGCCCACCGGGCGACGAGGGCGGCGTCGAGATCGACCTCCCATGCATCGAGCACCGGGAGCACCGCGTCGAGGACCTCCGGATCGACCGCGACCGCGGTGAGGAGTTCGAGCGGCTCGATCGACGTGCCGGACAGCCGATCCGGGAGTCCGAGGAGATCGCGTCGCCTTCGTCGTCGTTCCCGGGTGGTCGAGGCGACCGGGTCGAGCTTCGACGCCTCGGCCCGGTCGGCGGCGAGGAGTCTCGCGAACAACGCATCGTCCGCGACGTCGGCGGCGCGAAACGCCTCCGCCCGCGCCTGGAGGAGGATGAGCAGTTCGGGGGTGTATCGCGTCCGGGGATCGCCCTGCTGGGGATCGATCGTGAAGCAGGCGGACCATCGTTCCCGCACGGAACGCACCGGTCCTTCCAGGATCGGTCGCCAGGCGTTCTCGTAGGCGGCGACGGCGTCCGCGACCGCGGCTTCGTCGGCGATCTCGAGATCCCGCGCGATCTCGCGCACGGAGGCCGGATCGATCGGGGCGGGTTCGTACATCCGCCGAAGCGCCTTCTCGCGGAGGGATCTCTCCGCCGCCGAGATCTGCGCATCGGCGGTGCGGACGTCGCACGCGATGATCGAGATCAGGAGGCCGAGGAAGACCGTCGCGTCGCGGATTCGCATCGGAATCTCCGGGAGGCGGACTCGGGTCGCCTCGAAGGTGCCGGATCGTGGATTCAGTCCTGGAGATCGTATCGGTCGATCCAGTCGCGATCGGACTCGTAACCGACGGCGACGAGGGCGTCCCCCGCCAGTTCGTCGAATCGTCGCGCGGCGGTCGGTCCGAAGTGGTTCACCCAGTCGCCCGCGACGCCCTTTCGAATGAACGAGTCGCGATCCTCGTCACCGGCGCTTCGGCCTCCGGTCTGTCGCGCCATCGAATACTTCTCGACGGTCTGGCCCACCACCCATTCATCCGGTCGATTCCCGGTCAGGGCCTCGATCGCCCCGGCGAGCGTGCCCGCGGTGTCACCGACGAGTTCCTCGTAGCTGAGGTAGGCGATCCCCGGACGGCCGCGCCCCCCGTCGTGCCACGCCATCACGTGGTCGCGCCAGTTGCTGCGGGCATCGCGGGGGTTCTTGAATTCGTGTTCGATGAACGGTCCGAGGTTTCGACGGGTGTCGTCCGGGTCGTATCCCGCGCCGAAGAGCCGCTCGTAGGTCGCGCCGAAGCGACGAAGGACCGTCGGATTCCCGGCCTTGATCTCCCGCATCCGGTGGAAGTAGAACGACACCATGACGTCGCGGCCGTCCCGCCGGAGGTACCAGGCGTTCTCGAGTCCGGGCCGCCACTGCCAGTGGTTGTGGAGCACGCAGGCACATCCGATCGGGAATGCGTTGTGCTCCGGGTAGGGGATCTGCAGCACCTCGGAGGCCATCTTCCCGAACCAGGTCCCGCCGGCCTTCGGGTACTCGCAGTCGAGATGGAAGTTGAGGGCTCGACCGTACCGGGCCGCGATGACGCGGTTGACCCGGTTCGAGACGGATCGCATCGCGACCACGAGCCGATTCTGGACGGGAGCGAATCCCATCCTGGCGTTTCGTCGTGGAGCGTCCGTGGGCATGGGGGTCATCATAGTTGGGCCGGCGCCGCCCGTCGCAGACGGCATCGATCGATTCGCGCGGTGGATCGTGCTGGTACGCTTCCGGCGGTCTCCGAGGCCTCTCGACGGGAGCAAGTGATGGATGGAATCGTGGTGTTCGACCTCGACGGGACCCTCGCGCTCACCAGTGAAGTCGACGATGCATGCTGGATCGAGGCGGCTTCCGACGTGCTCGGACTCTCGTCGATGGACACGGACTGGAGCCACTATCCACACTCCACGGACGAGGCGATCGCGCTGGAACTGATTCGAACGCGGACCACCCTGGATCCCACCGAAGCCAGCGTTCATCTCGTTCGAGACGCCTTCGCCGAGCGGGTCGAGGCGGCCCGCCTCCGCCGCCCCGAATGGTTCCTTCCCGTTCCGGGGGCGTCCGGCATCTTCGAGGCCCTGCGATCCGTCGGTTGGGAGGTCGCGATCGCGACGGGGGGATGGCGACGCACCGCCCGCGTGAAACTCGACGCGGCGGGCGTACCGCACGAAGGCGTCGCCGCGGCGCACGCCGACGATGCGCACCCTCGGGAGGACATCATCCGGACCGCGATGGCGAGGGCCACGGCGTCGTGCGGGCACGCCTTCGAACGCGGCGTCTACGTCGGAGACGGACGGTGGGACGTGCTCGCGACCGATCGCATGGGACTTGGTTTCATCGGCCTCGCGCACGGCGAACGGGCGGATCAGCTTCGCGCGGCGGGTGCCCGGGCCGTCCTGCCCGACTATCGGGACTTTTCCACCCTGCTGGACGAGATCCGGCGTCTCGCGACGCCGCTCGGGGGCTGAGATGGCCGATTCGGCCTCGTTTCGGACATGCCGGACGGCATCGAAGGCACTATCTTCCTGACGTCGCGTTCGAACGCGATCGGTACGCCGAGCCCCCATTCCGGAGTCGAACATGCTTGGAGTCTCTTTCCTTCTGATCCCGATCCTCCTGTTGGTCGGGATCATCCTGCTCGTCGTGATCTTCCTGATCGGCTTCTACAACGCCCTCCAGCGGAAGAAGCTCGCCGCCGAGAATTCATGGAGCGACATCGACGTCCAGTTGAAGCGTCGCCACGACCTGATCCCCAACCTCGTGGGGGCGGTCAAGGGCTACGCGTCCCACGAGTCGGAGACGTTCGAAGCGGTGACGCAGGCCCGCGCCGCGGCCACCAGTGCGTCGTCCGTCTCCGAGCAGTCCGGCGCGGAGAACATGCTCACCCAGGCCCTCGGACGGCTCATGGTCGTCGCGGAGGCGTATCCGGAACTGAAGGCGAACACGAACTTCCTGCAGCTGCAGGAGGAACTCACCAGCACCGAGAACAAGATCGGCTTCGCCCGCCAGCACTACAACCGGACGGTCAGCACGTTCAACGAAGCCACCAAGACGTTCCCGTCGAACCTGGTCGCCGGGATGTTCGGATTCTCCGAACTCGACTTCTTCGAGCTCGACGCCGACGAGGCCGAGGCGGTGAAGAAGGCGCCGAAGGTGGAATTCTGATCGACCCGGCCCGGCGACCGCGGGCATCTTTCCGAAGGGGGGCTTCTCATGGAGATGATCCTGGTCATCCTGGTCGGCGCCGTCATGGCGTTCGGCTTCCTCTTCGCCCACTTCCAGGCCAAGAAGCGTCGAGAGGCGCTTGCGGCGCTGGCCCGCGCCCGGGGGCTCGACTTCGACCCGTCGCACGACGGGTCCCACGACGTCCGCTTCGCCCGGTTCGCGATGTTTCGGAAGGGCCGGTCGCGGGTGGCGTACAACACGATCAGCGGCACGCTGGACCTCGGCGGTCGTCCGGTCCGGGTCCGGGCCGGCGATTTCCGGTATCGGGAAAGCCGTGGATCGGGCAAGCACCGGCGAACGGTCACGATCCGACTGAGCTACCTCATCGCCTGGAACCCGTTCGGATCCGTTCCGGAGACGGTGGTTCGACGGGAGGGCGTGCTCGATCGCCTGAAGGGAATGCTGGGTTTCGACGACATCGACTTCGAGAGCGTGGAGTTCAGCCGCCGATTCCACGTCTCCAGCGACGACAAGCGGTTCGCCTACGACCTGATCGATCCGCGGATGATGGAGTTCCTGCTGCGGACCGCGCCGCCCGCCTTCGAACTGGAGGGGGACCTGGTCTGCATCTCGGACGGGCGGGGATGCTGGCAGCCCGAGTCCTTCGAACGACGACTCGAATGGTGCGGTGAATTCCTCGATGCGTGGCCCGCGCACCTGGTCCGCACGCTCGCCGACGATCCGGCCTGACGGCCGTCAACCAAGGGATTCGCGACATGCTTCTCCTCATCATCGTCCCCGTCCTCGTCGTGCTTCTTCCACTCGTCTGGGCGGTGGTCGTCTTCAACCGGCTGGTGTCGGTCCGGCAGCACCTCCACGAGAGCTGGGCGGACGTCGACGTCGAGCTGAAGCGTCGCTACGACCTGATTCCCAACCTGGTGGCGACGGTGAAGGGCTACGCGGACCACGAGCGTGAGACGCTCGAGCGCGTGGTCGAGCTGAGGAACCGGGCCCGCGAGAACGTGGGAAGACCGGATCGACAGAGCGGCGACGAACAGGCGATGGTCGCCGGCCTCGACCGCCTGCTCGCGGTGGCCGAAGGGTATCCGGATCTCAAGGCCGACCGGGGATTCCTCGAACTCCAGTCGGAGCTCTCGAACACCGAGGATCGGATCGCGGCCGGTCGCCGGTTCTACAACGCCAACGTCCGCGAGATGAACCAGCTCTGCACCACCATCCCCTCGAACATCGTGGCCAACGCCTTCGGATTCGAGTCGCAGGGATTCTTCGAGACCGATCCGCTGGAGCGGGAGGCGGTGGAGACGGACTTCTCGGGTTGACCGTCCGAACCGGAATCGTTCCGGCGTCGACTGGCGTCGGAGCCGCCGAGCGTCGATGATGGACGCATGGCAAGAGAGCGAATCGTCTCCGGTGAGTCGCAGGCCGGGGAGCCGGCCGCGGCTTCCGATCCCGCCGCCCCCGCACCCGTGGTCAGGCCTCGTTCGCTCTCGGAGTACGTCGGCCAGGCCGCGTTGATCGAGCGGCTCTCGATCGCGATCCAGGCGGTGAAGGAACGCGAGGAGGCGATGGAGCACGTGCTGCTGCACGGTCCTCCGGGACTCGGGAAGACGACGCTTGCACACGTGATCGCGAACGAGATGGGCACCACCGCGTGGGTGACGAGCGGTCCCGCCCTCAACAAGGCGGCCGACCTGGTGGGCACGCTCACCAAGCTCGGCGAGGGCGACGTGCTCTTCATCGACGAGATCCACCGGCTGCCGCCCGCCGTCGAGGAGTACATCTACCCGGCGATGGAGGATTTCAAGGTCGACTTCACCGTGGACAGCGGCATGCACGCGAAGGTGATCACGCTCACCTTGAAGCCCTTCACCCTGATCGGCGCGACCACGCGGGCCGGCATGCTCACCCAGCCGCTCCGGGC
>MDTG01144838.1_pt1 | contig 33928 bp, 32 predicted proteins | sample 811421 | NCBI WGS metagenome assembly MDTG01 (sample SAMN05326645, study PRJNA326480) | marine metagenome | isolation source: seawater | place: Pacific Ocean: South East | collected 2011
CGTCATCCCAAATATTAGTAGTTTTTTCAAGACGTTTTGCCGCACCGTTTACAAATCGCATTGACACAAATCTAAAGAGTAGAGTGAGGGTAACAACAAAGAAGAGTTCCAGTCGCCAATCTAAATCACCCAACAATGAAACCGCAGCTATATCACTCATTATTTGATTCCCCTTGAGAATTAAATTCGGTAATAATTTCAGATTCCTTTTGCCAACGATCACTTTTATAAAGATTATTCAATTCACAAAACTCCCTACCTACCATGTGCTGAAGCCGCTCATTTTTTCCTAAACCTTCAGCTTCTAAGAAATCAGCTACCCGGATTGCGGATTTAGTGTTGTTACACACTAAAATCATTTCGCATCCGGCGTCCAATGCTAACTCAGCGCGCTGCTCAATTTCTCCTGAAGACTCTGTTGCTAGCATTGTTAAATCATCGCTGAAAATAATCCCATTAAAATTCAGATCCTTTCGTAATACCTGTTGAAGCCAATACGTTGAAAATCCTGCACTCAATGAATCCACCTTCGAATAGAGGATATGAGCCGGCATTATCGCATCGACAATACCCGTCATCTGCGCGAAAACCTCAAGGTCTTTTTTTCTTATTTGATCAAATGTCCTCGTGTCCACCGGCAATTCCATGTGAGAATCGGCCGCTACGGTTCCATGACCCGGAAAGTGTTTTCCAGTAGCCGCCATCCCCGCCTCATGCATGCCTTGTATGTACTCAGTAGCCAATGTGACCACCATTCTTGGATCATCACTAAATCCGCGATCCCCGATTACGCTGCTGTTTACTGAAAACAGATCTAAAACAGGGGCGAAGCTAAAATCTATGCCAACGGCCCTAAGTTCAGAAGCCATTGCCCACCCGCTACTCCGCGCAATCATACAGCCCATTTTTAAATCAGTCTTCGCAAATTCACCAATATCAAAAAGCGCTGGTAGCCTCAGAAAACCGTCACGAAAGCGCTGCACGCGACCGCCCTCCTGATCTACCGCAATCAAAAGCGAGTTATTGCATTGCCGTATACCTCCTATTAGTTCGCTTAATTGCGTCTTTGACTGATAGTTCCTCGAAAATAGAATAACCCCACCAACTGCCGGCCTCGCAAGTAGTTGCTGTTCCATATCAGTCAGCTCGAAACCCGTTACATCGAGCATCAAAGCGCCTCGAGTTTCTTTTTGTGAAGCCATGAGTACATTCCAATTTAATTTTCTTGTCCGTGTTTCAACACGAGAAATCCGATTATCTCACTTACAGACCGACTTGGAAAACTCGTGCGATTAGTAACTAAAATAAAAAAGCTGTTGTATAATCATTTTAACTGTATATAATTACAGGGTGTATTGACATACAGTGGATGACTAATGATTAAATTGACTGCTCGACAACAAGAAATTCTGAGCTACATAAAGGATTATCTAAACGAGACCGGGTTTCCTCCTACCCGTTCAGAAATTGCTCATCGCATGGGGTTTCGCTCGCCAAACGCAGCAGAAGATCACCTTCGGGCACTAGCACGTAAAGGAGCAATAGAAATTCAGCCAGGGACATCACGAGGCCTGAGATTGCCCATCAACGAGCAATTAGGATTGCCGGTTGTAGGGCAAGTGGCTGCTGGAAGCCCAATTCTGGCAGAGGAATCAATCAGCGGGTACTGTGAAATTCAGCCAGATTTTTTCTCTCCGTCTGCTGATTATCTCTTGACCGTTAAAGGATTGAGCATGATTAATGCGGGAATATATGAAGAAGACTTGCTCGCAGTTCATAAAACTAAACAAGCAACCGATGGGGATATAATCGTCGCGAGGATAGACGATGAGGTAACTGTAAAGCGCTTGCAGAAAGGGAGAAGCAAATATAAATTAAGTTTACTGCCTGAAAACCCAGACTATTCACCCATAGAAATCGACCTTAGGAAAGATGACTTTACAATTGAAGGTATCAGCGTGGGCGTAATTCGTCGAACTTAAGATACAAAGACGTCGCGCAATCGTGTATGTGCGCTTGTATAACTTGAGAAAAGTCCAGGCCTATTTTTTTGTTGATGCCTTTCTTTTGGTTGGTTTCTTCTTAACTGTCTTTTTCTTTATTAAATCATCAACGACCCAGTTGCCATTTTGGTAAAAAGCTTTCCATCCAGTTGCTTTTTTTTCAACTTCCGATTGGAGATAGATTTCTGCCGTTTTTCTACTGAAACGCACAACTGTACTGAGCCCGTTAACATCCTCGACGGGACCTGAAAATAAAAAACTATACTTTTCATCAATCTCTTTCTCATATGGAAGCAACTCTAATAAAAGAGGAGCCCTAATCTCTCTATTCTTAGGAAACTGACTTGCTGCTAAAAAGAGACCAGATGCCCCATCCCGCAATACATAATGATCATCGACGGTCTCACATTTCAAGTCGGGCATTTGAACCGGATCCATTTTTGGTGGAGCAGCCTCCCCGTTTCTAAGAAGCTTCCTTGTGTTTGAGCAATCCTCACTGCTACACCCAAAATACTTACCAAAGCGTCCAGTTTTTAACTGCATGTCTTTCCCGCACTTGTCACATTCAATGATCGGACCGTCATACCCCCTTATCTTAAATTCACCCTGTTCTACCTCATAACCTGCACAATCTGGATTATTTCCACACACGTGCAACTTCCTCTGTTCATCAATTAAGTAGCTACTCATCGCAGTACCGCACATCGAGCAACGCTTCTTCTCTCGCAATAATCGATTTTCTTGCTCTTCAGCCTCCTCCTCCGAGTCAGTGCGAATAGCATCATCACCTGCAGTTAAATTCATAGTGTGCTTACATTGCTCTTTTTTAGGATTGCTGTAACCAGAGCACCCCAGAAAGACCCCAGTCGATGCTGTTCGAAGCTGCATTAATCGCCCACATACCGAACAAGGTATATTAGTACCTGTCGGATCATTGGTTCTCATTCCACCATCTACAGATTCTGCCTTGCGTAACTCTGCTGTAAAATTAGAATAAAATTCGTTTAACAGCTCTTTCCAGTTTTTTTCGCCCGAAGCAACCTCATCCAGCAATTCTTCCATCTTTGCTGTGAACTCATAATCCATTAAATCCTCAAAGCTTTCTTGCAATCTATCTGCGACAATTTCGCCCATTTTCTTTGAATAAAAACGCTTGCTCTCAACCTCAGCATATCCTCTGTCTTGTATTGTCTGAATAATAGATGCATAAGTTGACGGCCTGCCAATAGCACGCTTCTCAAGCTCTTTTACAAGACTCGCCTCAGTAAACCGCGCTGGAGGTTTTGTAAAATTCTGAAAGGACTCAAGATTTATCAATTCTAATACATCTCCCTCACCCACCTCCGGAAGAGTTACATCTTCGTCCTTGGAGGGCATTACACTCAAATAACCTGGGAATTTCATGATCCTCCCTTTGATTCGTAACTCAAAAGCACCTGCCCCAATGGTCATACTTGAACTTAAATATTCCGCTGGCTGCATCTGGCATGCAACGAAAAATTGCCAGATAAGCGTGTAAAGTTTTACTGCGTCCGGATCCATATTATTCAACAGATTCGCACTCATACGAACATCGGATGGACGTATAGCCTCATGGGCCTCTTGCGCACCGTCTTTCGAACTATAGTGAGTAGCTGAACTGGGGAGATATTCCTTGCCAAACTTTGTTTCGATATAGCTTCTGCATTGCAATATCGAGTCATTACTTAAGTGAGTTGAATCGGTGCGCATATAGGTAATATAACCAGCCTCGTATAGCCGCTGCGCCATCATCATCGTCTTCTTCACTCCAAATCCGAGCCGTGTGCTTGCAGCCTGTTGCAAAGTTGAAGTAATTAATGGAGGTCGTGGCTTCGAGGATGTTGCTTTATCAACTTTTTTTAATACCTCAAACTGCGAGCTTTTAAGAATTTCTAACGCCGAATCTGTCTGAGCTTTGTTGTTAGGCCGAAAATTTTTACCCTCAAATTTAGCAACTTGACAACGAAAGCTGTTCTCTCTATCCCCTTTATTTAGATTAGCAAAGACCTCCCAAAATTCGTCGGGCACAAAAGCTCGAATTTCTCTTTCTCGCTCGACCACTAAACGGACCGCTACTGATTGCACCCGGCCTGCTGAGAGCCCACGTGCAACTTTTGCCCAAAGAAGTGGCGAAACCATAAACCCGACCACCCTATCAAGAAATCTGCGGGCTTGCTGCGCTTCAACATAGCGCATGTCAAGCTCGCCAGGTGTGGAGAAAGCTTCTTCGACCGCCCTTTTTGTTATCTCATTAAAAACTACTCGCTTATAACGGGTCTCGTCACCCCCGATCGCTTCTTTTAAATGCCAGGCGATGGCCTCACCCTCGCGATCGAGATCTGTCGCTAAAAAAATATGCTCTGCACTCTTAGCCAACTTTTGGAGCTCGGCAACAACTTTCTCCTTACCTGGGAGCACCTCATATCTCGCCTTCCAGTCGCTATCTGGATCAACGCCCATACGTTTAACAAGCTGCTCACGAGCTTTTTTCTTCTTATAAACAACCTTGTCTTCTGGACTTAACTTTCGGGTTATGGCCGCTGCAGCCGCTCGAGCTTTAACATCAATTGGCTTCGCGTTACCACTGGTTGGCAAATCTCGAATATGACCTACGCTTGACTTTACTACATAGTCAGGCCCCAGATACTTATTTATAGTTTTCGCCTTAGCAGGCGACTCCACGATCACAAGGGATTTCGACATTTACACTATGTACTCTTCTTTAATATTAGATTGAGACTCAAACTCCGCGCACATATTTAAAGATAATTATCTATCTCGTCAAGCTTTCGACTACAAATAATTTAGTCAACAAAAACTCCGCCGTAAGAAAAACCCATTCAATTAAAGAGCTATTGGATGCACCCAATGACCAGGATCACATAAAATTCCGCTTTGGATTCCGACGAGTTTATCGTACAAGGACTGCATTATTGGCGTTTCAGGCGACCGACCGACATCATGCCATTCATCATCAAACCAGACTCTTTTTACGGGCGATAAAACAGCGGCTGTTCCGCACGCCGCCATCTCCACAAAACTCTCAAATTCCTCTCTTAAGTCAATTGCGCGTTCTTCAACTTTTAAATTTAAATCAGTTTCTGCCAAAATCATTATTGAGCGCCGGGTAATGCTCGGCAAAATAGCATTTGATGCCGGAGTAACCAATGTATCACCGTCAATTAACACTAAGATATTTGCGGACCCAGCCTCATCAATGAAACGACGATCACGAGAATCTAAATACAAAGCCTCATCAGCACCCAAAGCAATGGCATCCTTAGTTGCCAAAAGCCCAGCAGCATAATTTGCCCCTGCTTTATAGCTTCCAGTGCCTTGGGGCGCGGCACGATCATACTGCGAAACCGCTAGGCTTATTGAGCCCAAGCCTCCCTCACTGTAATACGGGCCTACGGGAGAACAAAAAACTCTGAATTCAAATTCCTCCGCAGGACGTAACCCGAGGTTCTCTCCAACACCAATCAACATCGGCCTTATATACAGGGAGGCTCCGGACCCGAAAGGCGGAACCCAGCGATGATTTGCTCTCACAACCTGCTCCACTGCTTCTATGAACAAACCATCGGGGACGGACGGCATAAGAAGTCTTTCGGCCGTTCTTCGCATCCGTTCAGCGTTTAAATTTGGCCTGAACAAAAGAATTCTTCCGTCTTTTGCTGTTTGCGCCTTCATGCCCTCAAAGCATTGCTGCGCATAATGCAGAGCAGGAGCTCCTTCGCTGAGCTTTATAAAAGAATCTTCGACTAACCTTCCGACATCCCACTGACCGTTATCCCATTTTGCTCGAAATCTAAAATCAGTATTGCGATACTTAAATCCAATTTTAGCCCAATCCAAAGAGACTTTTTCACCGAGTTTGCTCATCAACTTACGTTTGCCTGTAGTTAAATTTTAAAAGTAGTATTATGTTCGATTCACCTCATAAAAACTAGAAATTCTGTAGAACCTCCCCTCGCTCAGCACATCAGTTTCGGTTACCATTGTTACCAACTAATACGAAAGTTGTCATTCTTATGAGCCTGATTGACATTGGTGCTAACCTCACCCATAGATCCTTCGAAAAAGACCTCTCTGACGTACTTGACAGAGCTAAAGCGGCGAATGTGTCGCACATTATCGTGACTGGAAGCGATTTAGAGAGCAGCATCGAGTCTACTCAATTAAGTAAGCAATCACCAAACTATCTCTCTGCGACCGCGGGTGTTCATCCCCACAACTCTAAAGATTGCAAAAATCAACACTGGGAAAAAATATCAGAGCTATGCTTAACCAGAGAAGTCGTAGCCGTGGGAGAATGTGGCTTGGACTACAATAGAAACTTTTCTCCTCGCAAAATTCAACGAGAAATATTTCGTAAACATTTAGAACTTGCATCACAAATAAACAAGCCCTTGTTTTTACACCAAAGAGATGCCCATGAAGACTTTTACAACTTATTAAGGGAATGTAGTTCAACTGACTTAAGCGGTGTTGTTCATTGCTTCACTGACTCAGAGAAAGCATTGCGCGACTACCTCGATTTAGGATTGTTTATCGGAATAACCGGATGGATCTGTGACGATAAACGAGGTGAAGAGCTTCGGCGCATTGTCTCTTTTATACCCAAAGACCTGCTCCTGATCGAGACTGATGCGCCTTACTTACTTCCAAAAAATATAAGCCCTAAGCCAAATTCAAATCGGAATGAACCATGCTATCTGAATATTGTTGTTAGCATGATTGCTGAATGCAGCAATCAGAGTAAAAGTGAAATAGCGCAGCAAACTCGTTTAAATGCTGCAAAATTATTTTCCTTACCCGCATTATTGAGCGCAGACTAATCCTCAGCCTCAACAAATTTCATAAGCATATTCTCGTCGAAAGGCCAGCCTAATTCCTTATCCAAATTAAGATTCCGTAACACCGGAATTCGAATCCCATACGTTTCCACCAGTCCAGGGTCGTTAGAGATATCTATTGATTTGATCGAAAATGCTGGTGATTTTTTTTGCAAAGATTGAATCAATGAAAGCGCCGCCTCGCACAAATGGCATCCGCTTGTAGTGTAAAAAAGAAAATTGCCCTCACTCAATCTTAAGGTTCCCTTAAAATCTTCAGGATATCATCGATTAGCCTAGGACCTTGATAAACAAAGCCCGAATAGATCTGCAACAGGTCTGCACCTGCGGCAATCCTCTCCTTGGCATCATTACCATTCATAATCCCACCTACACCGATAAGAGACACCTTATTTCCAACGATCTTCTTTATTTCTTTCAGCATTAAACATGCCGATCTCGTCAAAGGCGCACCGCTCAGCCCGCCAGCCTCAGTGGAAAACTTCGCACCTTGAACCGCGCTCTTATCAATAGTTGTATTGGTCGCAATAATTCCATCGATATCATGATTAAGAATATTCTCACAACATATCCCTAACTCTGTTGGATTTAAATCTGGAGCAAGCTTTACCGCCAACGGAACATATTTACCACTCGTTGCGAGAGTTAATTGTTGGTTTTTCAATTGCTCTAGAAGCTTAGCCAGCTGATCCCCATATTGCAGCTCTCTAAGCCCAGGCGTATTTGGAGAGGAAATATTAACACTTATATAATCAGCAGACGAATAACCTAATTTCAAGCAATATAAATAATCTTCAACCGCCTTTTCTATGGGCGTGTTTAAATTTTTCCCTATATTTAATCCAATAATTGGGGTCTCCTTACATAAAGCAATTCTTTCCAGAGCATGATCGATACCCTTATTGTTAAAGCCCATTCTGTTAAGAATTGCATTGTGATCCTGAAGCCGAAACATCCTTGGAGGCGGGTTACCCGGCTGCGCTCTCGGGGTCAGCGTGCCGAGTTCCAAAAAAGAAAAACCTAGAGCACTTAACCCGTCGATAAAATCACCGTTCTTATCAAGCCCCGCAGCAAGCCCTACCGGATGCGCAAACTTAAGGCCCATTACGTTTACGGACTCGTCTTGTAGGCTTGCCTTTGTGGATAGACTTCCTAGCAAACCAAGCTTGTAAGCAAGATCAATCCCCCGCAAACTAAAATTATGAGCATTTTCTGCAGAGAGACTGAAAAGAAATTTTCTGAGAGCTGAATAAAACATCGCGCGTTACCAAATTCCCGTTACAACAAATATTTTCTGATACACAGTATACTGCTCAATTCTAACAAAATCTGTTCCAAAAAAATTAGTTCGGAAGCATTACCTAGACATCTACCACCAAACAGTTAAAATCCGATCTGTTCTTCAACTGGGATGAGTCGTCACCCTTATCCGGTTTCGTACAGAAACGTCCAAAGTCAAGGACTTTAGATAAGTCCAACAAAACGCAAGATGGCGTAATTTTGAGCTTGCTCCAATAAAATTTATAAGAGAAGTAGCACTATGAGTCAAAGATCGGTAGTAACAGAATTAAGAACTTGGTTAGGACAACAAATCATTGGTCAAGAAAGGCTTGTAGACAGAATTCTAATCGCACTTTTAGCTGATGGTCACCTACTAGTCGAAGGCGCGCCGGGTTTAGCAAAAACCAAGGCCATAAAAGACCTATCTAGGGGCGTTGAAGGTGATTTTCATCGAATCCAATTTACACCGGATCTCTTACCCAGCGATATTACAGGTACCGAGGTTTATCGTCCGGAAGATGGGTCTTTCCGGTTTCAAAAAGGGCCGATTTTTCACAATTTGGTCTTGGCTGACGAAATTAATCGAGCTCCGGCCAAGGTGCAATCTGCACTTTTAGAAGCTATGGCAGAACATCAGGTCAGTGTGGGACGCGAGTCGTTTGCCCTGCCCCCCCTCTTTTTAGTGATGGCGACACAGAACCCCATAGAGCAAGAAGGGACTTATCCCTTGCCAGAGGCACAATTAGACAGATTCTTAATGCACGTCACAGTCGATTACCCTGCGGTAGAAGCTGAGCGATCCATTCTTCAACTTGTGAGGAATGAAGCTGCTAATAAGGAGCCTGAGTCACCGAAAGAGCTCTCTCAGGACGCACTATTCCAAGCAAGACAAGAAATTCTCGCTATGCACATGGCGCCAGAGGTAGAGGAGTATATCGTCCAATTGATAATGGCGACGAGAACACCAGAAAATTATGGTGACGACTTAGAAGGATGGCTTGAATACGGAGCAAGTCCTCGCGGCACAATATCACTGGATCGGTGTGCTCGAGCGCACGCATGGATTCAAGGTCGAGACTTCGTAAGCCCTGATGATATCCAAGAAATTATTTTTGATGTGCTTCGACATCGAATATTACTTAGTTTTGAGGCTGAGGCTGGTGGCATAACCCCAGATCAAGTAATAGACGAGATCAGAAAGCGCGTGCCGTCTGCGTAGCACAAAAAGAAATAGGGCTTGGCGTGATTACATCAAAAAATGACAGCACTGATGAACGCTTCCGGCTAAGAGGAGCAACGGTCTCGCTCAACGAGCTGCTGCTCCAACGCCATGCGGCAAAAACGTTAGAGTACCCAGCCAACACCCACTCGATCGCTGGCATCTCAGGCATTCATCTATCTAAAATAAGAGGTAGAGGGATAGACTTTGAAGAATTTAGACCATATCAATCCGGCGACGACATACGTTTAATCGACTGGAGAGCCACAGCCAGAACCGGTAGAGCCGTCACTAAAGTATTCCGGGAGGAACGAGAACGACCGGTAATCATTGCTGTCGACCAAACCCACAACATGTACTTTGGCAGTCAAACAGCGTTTAAGTCAGTAGTGGCCGCGCAAGCTGCAGCTCTTTTATGCTGGCGAGCGCTTGATAATGGCGATCGCGTTGGCGGCTTAGTTTTCTCAGATAACGCATCAGCACTGATTCGCCCACGGCGAAGTCGGTTATCGTCGCTACATTTATTAAATAAAATAACTGAATATAATCAGAATATTAGAGATTTTTATCTAGAATCTAGGTTAGATAATTCTTCTAGTCTCTCACCAAGCCTTTCCTCCGCCCTGAGTGGAATCCGACGAATCACCAAACCCGGAAGCACGCTCTATGTTGTATCTGATTTTGCTAACCTCGATCAATTAGCATTAGACTATCTCAAGCAACTCGCGCGGAGTAACAATGTAGTCGCCGTTATGGTTTATGACGCTCTCGAACAGAATCTTCCTGTTCCGGGAATGTATGGAATCACGGATGGCGTTTTAAAAGGTTCACTTAATACACACAATAAACAAATACGTGAGCGCTACAATTCTAAATTTATTTTAAAAATGAACTCTCTCAAGTCTGATTTTGATGAAATGAAAATTCGGCTTATGACGCTGCGAACCAATCAATTAGTTGTAGAGCAAGTAAGGCAATGGATAGTCAAGAACTACTAAACCAATTAGCGGACATCCGGCTCCCCGGTGAGATTGGTCTTTGGCCGCCTGCACTTGGGTGGTGGATCTTACTCGCAATTCTCTTAGTCGCCCTATATGGTGTCTTGACCGCCTATTTAAAACGTAGAGCCCTCCAATACTCCCTCAACGCCGCACTCGGGGAACTCAGTAGCTCCTTCGACAATTGGCGCTCGGCAGCCCCCGAGAGCAAAACAAACGCGACGCTCGAATATGTTAACACTAGCAATACAATTTTACGGAGAGTAGCCTTAGCGAATGCAACCCACAAAGAAAGCATCGCATCCCTAACGGGAGAGGCATGGATCGCGTTTATTCGCTCTGAAGGAGACAGCAGGATGCTATCAGAGGAAATTGCCTTAGCCTTAAGCCAGGGTCGATTTCAACAAAGTCTAAATATAGATACCGAAGCGTTGCGCTCGTTTTGCGCTAGTTGGATAACATCGATGTACATAACAAACAAACATAACAAAAACCCGCTTGAGAACTCGAGCATCAAAAACCCAAGGAACCAATAATGCTCGAATTTATTTGGCCGTGGGCTTTTGCGCTGCTCCCACTGCCATACTTAATCAATCGACTAATGCGTCCAGCACCGCGACAGGATGCCGCTCTTTATGTCCCATTCTTCCAAAACTTATCTAACCTTGGTTCTGACAATGAAACCTTAATCAACGGTCGCTTTCTCACGACCATATGCTGCATTCTGATATGGATATTGATTGTTATTGCATCTTCTCGGCCGCAATGGCTCGGAGACCCAGTTCAGCTGCCGTCAACCGGGCGTGACCTTATGCTCTCAGTCGACATTTCGGGCTCAATGGAAGCTCAGGATATGGTCGTCGGTAATCGTCAAGTTTCAAGAATTGAAGTAGTTAAGGCTGTTGTTGGGGACTTTGTGGAACGTAGAGAAGGAGATCGCCTCGGTTTAATTTTGTTTGCAGCCCACGCATACATACAGGCTCCTCTGACATTTGATCGCGAAACCGTCGGTACTCTTCTTGCAGAGGCTGACATCGGCATAATCGAAGAATCTGCGACAGCTATCGGGGACGCTATTGGACTTGGAATTATTCACTTAAGAAATAGGCCTGAAAACAGTAGAGTCCTCATACTTTTGACTGACGGAGTCAATAATGCCGGTGCAATGTCACCTGAGCAGGCTGGAAAACTCGCAGAAATCGAAAGCATTAAGGTCTACACAATCGGAATCGGCGCGGATCAGGTGGTCCAACGAAGTTTTTTTGGCTCTCGGGCCATCAATCCATCTGCAGAACTTGACGAAGAGGTGCTTACCCAAATCGCCGAATCAACAGGTGGACGATATTTCCGAGCAAGAAATGTTAACGATTTAGTCTCTATTTACGAGGAACTCGATCGCTTGGAAACGATAGAGCAAGACGAACAGACGTATCGCCCAACAAAGGTATTGTTCTATTGGCCCCTTGGAACTGCACTAATAATTAGTTTTGTTCTGACTTTACTTCAAACCCCTTGGAGAAGGCTTCAGCGAACCGGGACTGTCGTGGATCCCGATGATTTGGAAGATTCAGTGGTGTTGGGGGATATTAAGTAATGGAAGGTTTCTTACAAGATATCCTGATTCAAGATTTTCACTTTTTACGCCCGTACTGGTTACTCGCCATGCTGCCAATTTTGTTGTTTATAACTTCTTTATGGCGTCTAAATAGCAACACCACTGCGTGGGACAAAGCTATCGACAAAACCCTTTTGCCTTTTTTGATCGATAAAAAGAAAGACTCTTCTCAAAAGGCCCCTCTTCTTCTTCTTGCATTCCTTTGGCTGCTTTGTACATTGGCTCTCTCTGGCCCAGTTTGGGAAAAACTCCCTCAACCCGTTCAGCAACGAGAGGATGCCCTAGTTATCGTCCTTGATTTATCGCTCTCCATGTTTGCACCAGATCATGAGCCAAGCCGGCTCGATCTTGCCAAACGCAAATTAAGGGATGTACTTGATCTGCGCTCTGAAGGACAGACGGCGTTAGTAGTATATGCGGGTGACGCCCACACCGTCACGCCGCTAACAGATGATGTAGTAACGATCACTGCACTTGTGCCCTCGCTCTCCCCAAACATAATGCCCCTATTTGGTAGCAATCCGGTAGTCGCGATCAATCAAGCTATTCAACTCCTGAATACAGCAGAGGCGCCTCGAGGCAAAATACTCCTCATGACCGATGGAATTAAAAGCGGTAGAGAGGAAAGCGCCATCGTCGGATTGTTCGAAGACAACGACTACGAACTTCTTGTTTTAGGCATAGGAACTGAAGCTGGGGCACCAATCAGAGTGAACGACGGCGGGTATCTGACGGACACCTCCGGTCAGAGAGTCATAGCGAAACTTGATAAAGAACCACTAATGTCTGTTAGCGAACGGACTGGAGGCAAGTATCATGACATTCAACTGGCTGACTCGGATCTTGCTTATTTATTGACAGATGTCATTCCTGTTGATGAAGAAGAGCTCTCCGATTCGGAAGAAGAATTCGATATATGGTTTGAAACGGGTCCCTGGCTTTTGTTATTAATATTACCCATCAGCGCAATGAGTTTTCGCCGGGGCTGGCTTTTTAGTATTACAATTCTCACAGCTATCTCAAACTTAACATTTACAACGCAATCAATTGAAGCCGCAGAATGGATCGATCTTTGGTTGCGCGCAGATCAACAAGGTGCAAAAGCGTTCCAAAACGACGACCACAACCAAGCTTCTAATCTATTTAGGTCTCGCGATTGGGCCGGGGCGGCAGCATACAGGGCCGGCGACTATGAGTCTGCGGCTGCTGATTTCGCAACCATTGAAACCCCTGACGGAAATTACAATCGAGGCAATGCGTTAGCCGTGGCAGGCAACTATGAACAAGCAATCGCTGCCTACAATATTACTCTTGACGGGGAACCGGAGCATGTCGACGCACTGAAAAACAAAGCCATCGTCGAGCAGCTTCTCGCACAAGAAAATCAGGAGAATGCCGAACAAGAGTCAGGTGAGAATGAGGATAGTGAATCTCAACAGAACTCAGAGGATGAATCGGAACAACAAGACGAGAACAGTGAAGAACAAGACCAAGAGAGCCAGGAGGGAAATCAAGATCAGCAGCAACAAGAACAGCAGAGCGAAGCCCCTGAGGACCAAGAGGCATCAGAATCAAACAGCGAGCAAAACACACCCAGTGATACTACAAACGAAGAATTTGAAGAGCAACAGGCGTTAGAGCAATGGCTGCGGAGAATTGATGACGACCCTGGTGAGTTACTCAGACGAAAGTTTCGATACCAATATCGTCAAAGACAACTTAACGGTACTGCAAACAGCGCTCAGGGAGGAGAACAAATATGGTGAATTATACCAAACCATTGTTTTTTATAAAGTTTTTTTTAATCTCCCTCCTAGCTACTTCAGTCAAGGCTCAAGATATTACGCTTTCTCTAGATAGAAGTGAGGTAGCGCGCGGAGAAACACTTACTCTTACGATCCGAGTCTACGACCAACGGCAAGGAATGCAACTCGATTTAACGCCATTAACTGAAAGTTTTGATGTCCTCGGCACAAGGACATCCAGCCAAGTGAGAAGTATAAATGGCAACACGGACATCTGGACCGATTATATTATTACCCTGTTCCCTTTAACTGAAGGAAATTTGGAAATCCCTTCTTTGAATATCGCTGGGCAGCAAACGAATGAACTCGGAGTGACGGTAACCAATCAAGGAGCACGCTCCAACCAAGAAACTGACGAGTTATTTTTAGAACTTGAAGTAAATAAAGATTCTTTATATGTTCAGGAACAATTATTATTTTCAATTCGGCTTTTTTACACAATTAACGGAATCCGCAATCCGGTTTTTACAGAAATAGACATTCCAGATACTGTCACGCAATTAATCGGATCCCCAAATCAATATGAAAAAATTATCGACGGCCAGCGTTACGGAGTTTACGAGAAGCGGTACGTTATTTTCCCCCAAAAAAGTGGCTCTATTGAGATTCCTGACATCTTATTTAGAGGAGAAGTTACAGATGGCTCAAGCAGTTTTGTATTTCGGAATTTAAATACCAGACGAATAACTGCATTTATCGAAGGCCGAACAATCAACGTTATCGAACGGCCGCCAACCGCTGGCGAACTATCAACTTGGCTACCGCTGACAGATCTAATTATGGAAGAATCTTTTAGTCGCTCTCTATCAGATCTCAAAGTTGGAGACAGCCTCGTGAGAACAATAAAAATGACGGCAGCCGGTGTTGATGGCGCTGTATTGCCGCCCTTCTCCCCAACAAACATCGAGGGATTCAATGTTTATCCAGATCCAGCAAAAATCGAACGAAGATTTGTCGATGGGAGTATTGTAGGAGAACGGATCGAATCAAGCACGCTTGTTGTTTTACGAGATGGCGCTCTGTCTATACCGTCCATAGACATTGATTGGTGGAACGTGGAATCCGACCAGTCGGACAGCACTCAAATTCAGGAGACAAGGCTAAACATTCTTCCTTTGCAAGGCATGGCGCCGTCTGAACTTACAGTGCCGAGCACAGAGTCGATTGAAGATCTTCTCGCAGCAACGCCACTGGTAAGTCAAGAGATGATAGATGAACAAGCCTCAAATCAATATTTAAACATTGAAGAAACGCTCGTCCGTTCTTCAATTATAATTGGATTCTTATTATTTTTTCTCGCTTTAATTCGTTACTTGATTACAAAAACCAATAATCAAGTCTCCGCTACATACCTAAGATGGCGAGAACAAATAAGGTTTAACAGATTGCCCGAGCAAAATGAACCAGTAGCATATCGCGCGCTAATGAGAGCTCTTCGTGCCGCTGATGCGCACGAAATAAAAGGATCATTAATTCAATGGGCTAACCACATAATTAAGGCTACCGAAATAAATACCATTGAAGACCTGTATCGGCAGACAGACTACCCCGAACTCTATGAGCCATTACAAAACTTTCAGAATGATCTTTTTTCTGCAAAACCTAACTTAGGAAGTATTCAATTAAGCAGCTTAAGTTCAGCTATAAAAAAAATACGTAAGCAAAACAAGAAATCTCGTGCAACCCAAAAACGCTTAGAGCGCTATCACTTGCCTCCCCTCTATCCTTCTTGAGGCCAGTTACATGCCTAACACACGACTGGTTTTTAGTACTGAGGGGGACAATCGTTGCAAAAAATGCGAAAGAGCTCTTAAAAAATGTCAATGCTTACCCATCACCGAACTTGAAAACAAAAGCAATAATTCAACCATTAAAGTCCAGTACGAAAGAAAAGGGAGAAAAGGAAATGGAGTGTCCATTATAAAGAACTTAGCGTTACCGATAGACGAAATAAAAACGTTGACCAAAGAGTTAAAAGTGAAATGCGGGTCTGGGGGCAGCATCAAAAATCTGCAAATAGAGATACAGGGAGACCATCGAGAAAAAATTAAAACGTTCTTAGAATCCAAACAATACAAGGTAAAAATAGCTGGTGGTAAAAACTCCTAAACGTGACTACAGTAACTCGCTGTTGATATCGGCGATCTGATTTACTTTATTCGATTCTCCGCCTTTATTTTGACCGTGCTTTACAACGTCACTTCGCTGACTTTTCAAACGCTCCAAGTATATTTCGTCCACATCTCCAGTAATGTACTCTCCGTTAAAAACAGAGCATTCAAATTCAGAAATTTCTGGATTTCCTTCTGAAGCAGCGGCTATCAAATCTTGTAGATCCTGATAAATTAACCAATCTGCTCCGATAGCTTTTTCCACCTCTTTTTCTGACTTGCCAGCAGCAATTAGTTCGTTAGCGGTCGGCATGTCGATACCATACACATTCGGATACCTTATAGCAGGCGCAGCTGATGCAAAAAACACCTTATTGGCACCAGCGTCTCTAGCCATCTGAATTATTTGTTTGCAAGTTGTGCCCCTAACAATTGAATCGTCTACTAGCAGCACATTCTTTCCACGGAATTCCAATTCAATAGCGTTTAACTTTTGCTTTACACTCTTACGACGTTGACTTTGACCCGGCATTATAAAGGTTCTTCCGATATACCGATTTTTTACAAACCCTTCTCGGTACTTAATACCAAGCCGGTTAGCTAATTCTAGCGCAGACGTTCTACTCGTGTCTGGCACTGGAATAACCACATCAATATCATGCTGTGGGCGAATAGCAATTAATTTATCCGCTAGCTTCTCGCCCATCCTAAGTCTTGCTTTGTATACAGAAATCGCGTCCATCATTGAGTCAGGGCGGGCAAAATAAACATGCTCAAAAATACAGGGAGCATATCGAGAAGACTCAGTGCAGATTTTCGTGTGAAGCTTGCCATTCAAATCAATATAAACAGCCTCACCAGGAGCAACATCTCTTTCGATCGCAAAACCCTGAGCGATAAGAGCCACACTTTCCGACGCTATCATATACTCGCGCCTTCCAAGCGACTGGTCATCCTTGTACCCAAACACCAATGGCCGAATCCCATTTACATCTCTGAATCCCACTATCCCGTAACCTGTCAGCATTACTACCGCCGCATAACCCCCACGACATCGATTATGTACGCCACTGACCGCTGAGAAAACATCTTCAGGTAAAGGCTCTATCTTTTTATTTTGTTGCAATTCATGCGCAAAAACATTTAAGAGAACTTCGGAATCTGAATCGGTATTTATGTGTCGTAAATCTTCTTTAAAAAGATCACGAGCAATGTCTTTAGTATTCGTGAGATTGCCATTGTGAGCCAGCGCAAGACCATACGGTGAATTCACATAGAATGGCTGCGCAAGCGCTGGGCTGGAACTCCCCGCAGTTGGATACCGGACATGACCGATACCCATCTGGCCTTTAAGTCTTCTCATATGACGGGTTCTAAACACATCTTTTACCAACCCATTGTCTTTTCTGAGATTGAGTTTCCCATTATCACAGGTCATTATGCCGGCAGCGTCTTGCCCTCGATGTTGCAAAATTGTTAACGTGTCGTAAATGCATACTCCGACGTCACTTTCCGAAACTACTCCTACCAAACCGCACATAAAAGCCTCTCTATTTAAAAATCTTACCGATCATCAAATAATCTCGGGTCGTGAAAAATCAAATGCCTCTGCATATTGGAAAAATAGTAATTGAGAAAGACTATCAACATACGGTAAAAATATTGATGTCGCCCACATATCGCTGCCATTAACAAACGGGCGCGCTACGAAAGTCAGAATTAGGACAATCAATGCGCCTCGCACCAGTCCAAATACCACCCCAAGGCCTCGATCAATTAGCATAAGCCCAGTTAATATAAGAAATTTCTGGCTAATAAAAATGACGAGCGCACCAAAAATCAGTACCGCAACAAATAAGCAACAAACAGCAACAAAGTATCTTACGGTCCCGTTAGCTACCACCGAGACAAGCATTTCAGAAACCACAGTTCCATAGGACTGCGCGATAACTACAGCAAGCACAAGAAACGATAAAGATAAAAGCTCCCGCACCATGCCTCGCCAAGCTCCAAGCATGCTTGAGATCCCCAATATTGCCACGATAAAAACATCTACCCAGATCATTAACGGTTATTCCAACCCCGCGTCGAATTATAAACTCTCTAATTCGTAGAGCTTAACCAACCCTAAAACTCCATACTTTTGATTCAATTCTTCTCTGAAGTCTTCAACCCTATTTCGGTCCAACCACGGACCAACAAACACAGTCATTCTGTCGACGTTACCGCTCATGGATTTCCTACTGTAGGCCTTATAGCCGTCCGAAATAAGCTGAGAACGGAATCTCTCTGCATTATTAAAATTTGAAAAAACACCCATTTGTATTACAAAACCCTCGGGAAGTCCGTCGGCCCCTAACGAAGGACTCTCACTGACATCTTCAATCGCAATTATAGCAGAGGGTTCTTCAAGCAACATCTCGACTGACGGGTCGCTCTCCATATTCAACAGCGACCGTAATTTCGGGACAGCAACACTACCACCTCGGATCTGAGGTATAACTTGAATTGGGGGATCTATTGTATCTACAAGCGGACGCTCAGGAATACGTTTGGCAATAGCGGGCGCGTAGCCTCCCTCCCCGTCAAAAATGAGGACCATGACGGTAGTGACCACAACAAAGACTACGATACCGCCTATTATTCGCTGCTTCATGCTCTTAAGGCCTCTCCGCTATCAGAAACGTAATTATACCAGCCCAACTGAAGAAACACTCAAATTTCGTACGGCGGATACCGTTAAAAAAGAACCGGTCACAACCACGACAGAGCTAGAATTCGCTTTTTCACAGGCTCCAAGATAAGCATGTTTTAGAGAATCGTAAGTATATATGCTAGGTTCTGTAAACAGCTCCTTTGCAGACTCTTCAAGCGATGATACTGACAGACAACGATCAGCGTCTACCTCTCCGAAATGCCATTCAGAAACCCCACTCCCCAAAGCTCGCAAAAATTCAGCAACCCTCTTATCAGCCATGATTGCCAGAACCACAATTACACTGTGCCCAAGTTGAGTGATAACCCGCAATTCATTACTTAGTATTTCAGCAGCACCCTGATTATGTGCCACATCGAGTAAGACCGGAATTTTTGTTGCTTTATCCCTCCGCCATTCTTGGCGGCCAGAAAGCTGAAGAGTCCCTATTTTATCGCGCTGAGCATCAGAATTTATGGGAAATCCTAAGGCAATTGAGGCTTTATACAAAACCTGCATAGCAACAGCGACATTATCCAGCAATAACTTAGGAACCGGCAGGCCACTTATAGTTTGGGTTCTCTCGGGCATATTGTGTATTTTAGTGAGACCGTACCAATCCCAAACTTCACCCGTCCTCTCCCAACCAAAATCCTGTCCCAAGCAAAGCGGAGCTAACTCAAGTTCTTTAGCTTTCCTTATTAACGATTTCGGTAGATTCCTTTCACCAAAAATCGCCTGAGCGCCTGAGCGTAAAATACCAGCTTTTTCGGCCGCTATCGCCTCTCTACCCTCTCCTAACCAGCCTTCATGATCGATGCTAATATTTGTCACCACACAAATATCCGCATCGATAATATTCACAGCATCAAGGCGCCCACCCAAACCAACTTCAAGAATAACGACATCAAGCTCAGCCCGAGCAAAGATCAAGAATCCTGCTAACGCAGTGAACTCAAAATAACTGAGCGGAGTCTCTTTTCTCATGACCTCTATTTCCGAAAAAACAGAACAGAGCTCATGATCTTCTACCTCTACCTCGTTTATTCGAAATCTCTCATTAAAACGGTCAATATGCGGCGATGTAAATGCTGAAACTCGTATCCCCTGTGCTGACAACATCCCCTCAATTGCCGCGACGGTGGATCCCTTGCCATTTGTTCCAGCCACAGTTATGACCAACGGAGCTAATCTAGCCACTTCAAAGTTTTTATAGACAGTTAAGATTCGAGACAGGCCAAGATCAATCTCTCTAGGATTAATCTTAGAGATATACTCCAACCAACGATCGAGTGAACTCTCATTAGATGGTTTCAGCGCTACTTCCATTCAGCGCGAACGACCCAGTTTCGTCTGCTCATTACGGCTCCCCTTTATTAGACTGAAGCCTCACCCACCTTTGAGGACCGATAAAAAAGCAACTTAGAAATCAATCCTTCAATACGTGTTCGGAGGTCTCGACGGTGCACGATCATGTCAATTGCTCCGTTTTCTAGTAAGAATTCGCTCCGTTGAAAGCCATCCGGTAATTGAACTCTGACAGTCTGACGAATCACGTCTGGCCCTGTGAAACCAACAAGCGCATTAGGCTCGGCTATATTGATGTCCCCAAGCATAGCTAGGCTAGCTGAAACCCCGCCGTAAACTGGATCCACTAGAACCGAGATATAAGGCAAGCCTTCAGTCTTTAATTTTTCAAGCGCAGCCGCAGTTTTAGCCATTTGCATCAAAGATAGAAGAGCCTCTTGCATTCTTGCCCCCCCGCTTGTCGCAAAACAAACAAAAGGAACCCTCGTTTTTATACAGTGGTCAACAGCCATCACAAATTTTTGCCCAACGACCGCCCCCATAGAGCCACCAATAAAGTTAAACTCAAATGCCGCGCAAACAATCGGCTGGTCAACGAGCGTACCGCTCATTACAACAAGCGCGTCTCTTTCACCGGTAGCTTTTTGAGCTGCGGAAATCCTATCTTTATATTTTTTTAAATCTTTAAATTTAAGCAAATCTACCGGTGCAAGTTCCGAAAACAATTCCGTTCGTGAATCAGAGTCCAAAAATAGATCAAGTCTGCGACGCGCTGTTATTCTGATGTGATGATCACATTTAGGACAAACATCAAAATTTTGGCTGAGCGATTTTTCATAAAGCACTGCCTCGCAACGGGGACATTTTTTCCATACTCCTTCTGGAACACCAGTTTTTTTTGCGTCTTTAGTAGCATTAGAAATCGAAGGTAAAATCTTGTCTATCCAACTCATAATGTGTCCCGATAAATTTCTTAAACGTTTAAGGCATCGCGCGCATCGCGTATCAATTGCGTTGCGGTCTCAATTTCCTTACTTGTCTCGTCGCCATGAGGAGAAAGCTTGGCAATCGCGCTAACCAAAGCACTTCCAATAATCACTCCATCAGATATTTCGCTCATCCTTAAGACGCTGTCCACATCTTTGATACCGAAACCAATCACTATAGGCAACTTTGTCAAGGCTCGTAATTGACTCACCCGAGTTCGAATCGAATTAGCATCACTCAAAGCTGCACCCGTCACGCCTTTCAGAGATACGTAGTAGAGATACCCAGAGCAAACTTGCGTTATCAACTTAGCCCTCTCGACACTGGTTGTGGGTGCTACCAAAAATATCGTATCGATATCGACATCCTGCAGGCGTTGCCGAAGATCAAAAGATTCAGTTGGTGGCATGTCCACTACCAGCACACCATCGACCCCGCACTCTGAAACATTCTTCGTAAACTCCTCGTATCCCATCAATTCAATAGGGTTTAAATAACCCATCAATACAACCGGAGTTGCAGGATTTTTACTTCTAAACCTTCTCATCAAATCACAAACATCAATTAAAGATGTTCCTGCCGCGATCGCCCTCTCCGCGCCAAGTTGTATCACCGGGCCATCAGATGAGGGGTCACTAAAGGGAATACCCAGTTCAATGATATCCGCGCCGTCCTGGACCAACTGGTGCATTAACTTTTCGGTTACCCCTAAACTTGGATCACCCGCAACCAAATACGGTATTAAGAGCTTTCGCCCATCTGTCAGTGCTTTATCACTGACTTCCCTTAATCTACTCATTAATTTAGCTCTTATTCTTGCGGCAAAAATTTGATTTCGCTAAAGAGATATTCCCTCCAGTCGAGCAACCGTTTCAATATCTTTATCTCCCCTACCCGACATATTTACTACAATATTTTGATCTGATCGCATCTTCGACGCGAGCTTTAATGCATAGGCCACTGCATGGCTCGATTCTAATGCCGGAATAATACCCTCGAGCTGAGTCGTGTCATGAAAGGCTTGCATCGCCTCCTTGTCTGTCGCCGCAACATACTTAACTCTCTTCATATCCTTCAGCCAAGAGTGTTCCGGACCTACTCCCGGATAATCCAAGCCAGCCGAAACCGAGTGTGTTTCCAAAATCTGTCCATTCTGATCAGCCATTAGATAGGTTCTATTCCCATGCAAAACACCCGGAGACACGCCCTCCGCACTAAGTGGCGCGGCATGCCTCCCTGTCTCAAGACCGTCACCTCCAGCCTCGACTCCATACATGGCAACTTCCGAATCTTTTAAAAAAGGGTGAAACATACCTATGGCATTAGAGCCACCACCAACACACGCAACTAAAGCATCAGGAAGTGATTTAAGCTGATCAAGCGCTTGTTTCCTTGTCTCTCTCCCAATGATACATTGAAAGTCGCGAACCAAAAGAGGATATGGATGCGGGCCCGCAACAGTTCCTATGATGTAGTAAGTATTATCAACGTTTGTTGCCCAATCACGTAATGCTTCATTCATTGCATCTTTTAATGTTCTTGAACCAGATTCTACAGACACCACAGTTGCGCCCAAAAGCTTCATTCGGTAAACATTAGGAGCTTGCCTTTGAATATCCTCCGCGCCCATATAGACAAAGCAATCTAAACCCAACCTAGCGGCAACTGTAGCTGTTGCGACCCCGTGTTGGCCCGCGCCAGTCTCAGCAATTATGCGAGTCTTACCCATTCTTTTGGCTAGCAATGCTTGTCCAATCGTATTGTTCACCTTATGGGCACCCGTGTGATTCAAGTCCTCACGCTTTAGGAAAATTTGCGCGCCCTGTGCCAAATTGGTAAGACGCGCGGCAAAGTATAATGGAGAAGGCCTACCCACATAGTGCTGTAAATCATGATCATACTCTTCCCAAAAGGCTGAGTCTTTAGATGCTTCTTCGTATACCGCTGCTAGCTCTTCAACGGCCGAAATTAGCGTCTCTCCAACAAACACACCACCATAAGGCCCAAAATGACCCAGTTTATCCGGACCCTCGAGGTCATGCTCGGGGCTTCCAGGATTAGAATTTTGATCAAACACTCTTTACTCCTTCTATAAAACGTTTCATTTTCAATAAATCTTTTTTCCCAGCACTTACCTCTACCCCACTACTAACATCGACTCCGAACGGTCGCACCGTGGTTATAGCTTCCACGACATTAGCCTCAGTAAGCCCACCGGCTAATATAGTCTTTCTCAACTGACAATCAGATAACACCCCAGCCAGCTCCCAATCGAATGTTTCTCCGGTACCACCCATTCCCCTAGGGCTATCAGCATCTAATAAAATCATATCTGCAGTCTCATATTTTCTAAAAACATCCTCGATACTCTTTGAGTCGCGAACTCGGCTTGCTTGAATCTGTGGCATCCCAAAACTATTGCAAAATTCTCGATCTTCGTCTCCGTGGAACTGAAGACAGTCAATGAGTCCAGTATCAAGAACTCTCTCAACCTCCTCTCGCGCTGGATTGACGAATAGGGCGACTCTATCTGCGTCTGTTCTGTCACTGCCTAAGATCATTCGCAATTCATTTGCGTTTAAAGCTCTCGGACTTTTAGAATAAAAAACGAACCCTAAGGCATCTGCCCCCCAATTCATTGCGCTCTCTGCATCCTCAGCCGTGGTTATCCCGCATATCTTTACCCACATCTTAGATTCTTACCTCATCGTTTTATTATACCCATCTAGCACTCGGAAATTCTGTAAATTACCTTTGACAAACCTGTGCTCTAGATAAAACCTGCCAAGACAGGGGGAGCACTAGGAAGAGCTGGCAACGCGCATTCAGCGGAGTAAGAAACTCCAGTGAGGTAAAGGCCGTGCGGGGGCGATGTTATCCCAGCTTTCGTCCTATCTCTCTGATCCAAAACAACTTTCACCCAAGATATCGGGCAATCACCACTGCCAACCGATATCAACGTCCCCACAATGTTTCGCACCATATGTTGGAGAAATGCGTTTGCAACAACCGTAATGACCACATAATCGGCGTACCTAATCACAGACACCCTCTTTACGTTTCTATTCGGACTCTTAGATTGACAACCGGCAGCTCTAAACGAGGTAAAATCGTGTTCCCCAACCAAGGCCTGAGCCGCTTCATGCATGGCCTCAACGTCAAGCTCCTGTGAAATATGTGTCACTTTCCCATTTAGAAATGCGCTCGACACATCTCGATTTCGGATAACATACATATACCGGCGAGCAACAGCTGAAAATCGAGCACTAAAATCATTATTGACGGTCCTAACCCATAAAATACGGATTGATCTTGGCAATTGGCTATTGACCCCAACGGTCCAAGCCTTTGCGCCACGATCCACAAAACAATCGAAGTGCACTACCTGCTGAGTAGCGTGGACACCAGCATCAGTTCTTCCTGCGCAAACAGTAACAATTTCATCTCCAGCTATTTTTGATAGCCCCTCCTCGACAGTCTGCTGAACCGTAATCGGAGCATTATCACCCTGACGTTGCCACCCAGAAAAACCAGAACCGTCATACTCGAGTCCTAAGACAAAACGCGTAACCTGCTGACTCATGCTCTAAAAACTCACAAGCTATTCGTCAGTATCACGGGCATTATCAGAATCTAACAAGCCTTTCATTAGATTCTCCGCCTCAACTCGTTGGGTCTCATTAGCGCTTCCAACAACCTCACCAAGAAGTTTCCGCACACTCTCCATGTCTCCCATCTTCGAATATGCATAAGCCAACTCTAACTTGGTCGCGATCTCAACTTCAGACGCTGTATCGTCCGCACTCAACCCGGGTTCTTGGTCATCGAGAGTTTCGGGACTTTTAAGCTGGACTTCCGATACGGGCTCTCTATGAGGCCCACTTATTTCATTGCTTTTAATCCTCGAGCCCGGCTGAATGCTACCTGAAAAATTTGCATCTTTGTTCAATTCCTTCGCCAGCGAAGATGTCTCTCCCTGGTCAACAGATTTAGGATCGTAGTTCTCTCTTCGTCGTCGCATCCAGAATAAACCCAAAACCGAAACAACTACGACCCCAACAAAAGCGCCAAACAGCAAGCCAGGCTGCAATTGAACTCTCTGACTCTGCAAAGAAACAATCTCTTCAAAATCAGAGATAGCGCCAAGATCTGGCGGCTCGTCAACCATTTTAATTTCCTGTGCAGTTTCTAGCTGCAAATCCAACGAAGCAATTTGTAGTTTAAGCGAAGAGACCTCTTCATCAGTCTCAATGAGCCTGGCGGATAAGCTCGTGAGCCTATTTGAAAGAGCCACATTTTCCGCATCCTGAACCCGTATCTGTTGTTCCAGCTCAGCGATGCGAACATCGAGGGCAGCGCTCCGGTTCATGAGCTCAAACAGTCCCTCTGAATCTTCTGGAATTATTATCGAATAAAGTTCATTCTGTCGCCTAACCTCAGCCATTGCCTCCTGCTGCGACAATCTCTGTGCCTCAGTCATGATCGGGCGCACGAGTGTCACCCCAGCATAAAGCCCATTGATATTTCTTTTTTTAAAGGCTTCTGGGTTAAGTCTCTGAAAAGCCAACATAACCTGCTGCGGGCTCACGCTTTCACCAGGAAAAAGGTCCTTTGATAAACTGTAAAGAGTATCGCCTCGCTCTACCTCTAACGACGGCAAATTTAACGTTTCGCTTAACGCGAATACATGCCCGTAAAATATTGATAATATTAGATTAAATACCAGAGCACGAGCTACTAATAGAAAATATTGCCGCATATCAGTTTGTTCTTCCCTTATTAACGTTCGAGAGCGCAGCACCACATACTTCCGCAAAACACTTCCTTACAAATACTTCTTAATCAGCGATTCGGCTATCTGAATAGAATTGAGCGCCGCACCCTTTCGAATGTTGTCAGATACTAGCCAAAGGCTTAACCCGTTCTCAAGAGAAATGTCTCTCCGAACTCGTCCCACGTAAACGGGGTTCGAGTCAGTGGCTTCTGTAACCGGAGTCGGGTAACTGCCACTTTCCAGCGCGTCCACGAGTTCAATCCCCTCGGCCTGTTCTAGCAGACTCATTATGGCTCTTAGATCAACAGGTTTTACCGTTTCAATCTGTACCGCTTCACAATGACCATAAAAAACAGGAACCCGAGCGCAAGTCGCGCTTACTAAAATATTGGGATCCTCAAATATTTTTTGAGTCTCCCAGACCATTTTCATTTCCTCTTTTGTGTAACCGTTCTCAAGAAAAACATCTATTTGCGGTAGAACGTTAAAGGCAATCTGTTTTGGATAGACCTTTGGTTCCGCGGGCTGACCGTTTAGCAAAGCCGCTGTTTGTCCCGCAAGCTCTTCGATAGCGCTCTTGCCACTTCCTGAGACAGCCTGATAGGTCGCAATATTCAGCCTTTTTATACCAACCGCTTCATAGATCGGTTTTAAAGCTACTACTAAGCCTATTGTGGAGCAGTTAGGGTTTGCGATAATGTTCCTCTTCGAAAAGTCTCCTATAGCCTCGCCGTTGACTTCTGGGACAACAAGCGGAATATCAGCGTCGTAACGAAAATGCGAGGTATTGTCGACAACAATACAGCCGGCCGCAGCGGCTTTTGGCGCATATTCAGCCGATACCTCTCCACCGGCAGAAAACAACCCAATATGCGCTCGGGCAAAATCAAAGTCAGCAAGATCCGTCACCATTATTGATTTGTTACCAAACATAACCTTGGTACCCGCCGATCGCTCGCTCGCGAGCAAAAATAACTCCCCCACAGGGAATTTTCGCTCATCAAGAATATTAACCAGCGCTTCCCCGACGGCACCAGTGGCGCCTACTATCGCAATGTTAAAGACATCCATTTTCGCGTGAGCCTCTAGCTATTTGAGTGTAAAATAAAAAGGAGAGGTCGCTCGCCAATTATTTTCAAATTGCCTAATGCGTTCCGCATCGCGCATTGTTATTCCAATATCATCTAACCCATTCAACAAACAGTGCTTTCTGGACGCTTCAATCTCGAAATTTATAATATCTCCATCCGGCTTCTTAATGCCTTGCGTCTCTAGATCTATGCACAACTCAAAGCCTGGGGTCGCCTCTACATCTTTAAAAAGAGATTCTACTATTTCCCTATTAAGAACAATGGGTAACAAACCGTTCTTGAAGCAGTTATTGAAAAATATATCTGCAAAACTCGGGGCCAATATCGCCCTAAATCCGTAGTCATCAAGCGCCCACGGTGCATGCTCTCTGCTTGAGCCGCACCCAAAGTTTTCTCGGGCCAACAAGATACGAGCATCCGCATACCGTGCCTGATTGAGAACAAAATCTTCATTAATTGGCCGCTGGCTGTTGTCGGCATCCGGCTTGCCCTTATCTTTGTAACGATGCTCATCAAAAAGATTTACTCCAAAACCAGTTCTCTTAATCGATTTCAAGAATTGCTTAGGGATTATAAAGTCTGTATCAACATTCGCTCTATCGAGGGGTAAAACCAAACCCGTCACTGAACTAAATTTTTTCATTTCTATTTCCGTTTTCAAACAAATTCAATACTTTATACAGACTCTTAGAGCGCTTAAAGCGCACTGACATCAACGAACCGCCCATGTATAGCAGCCGCAGCAGCCATCGCGGGACTTACCAAGTGCGTCCGACCGCCAAAACCCTGCCTTCCCTCAAAATTTCGATTCGAAGTAGACGCGCAGTGCTTCCCAGCGCCCAATTGATCCGCATTCATGGCTAAACACATAGAACAGCCAGGCTCACGCCATTCGAGGCCCGCCTCGATAAATACCTTGTCTAACCCCTCTTCCTCAGCTTTCTGTTTTACAAGCCCAGAACCCGGAACAACCATTGCAACTTCAACCGTTTCAGCCTTGTGTTTTCCCTTTACCATAGCTGCCGCTTCTCTCAAATCCTCAATACGCGAATTAGTACAAGATCCTATAAATATACAATCCAGCCTTATATCACTGATTGCCATTCCGCTCTTTAACCCCATATACGCCAATGCTTGCTGGTAATTTGCCTGTTTGCTCTTTTCGATTTCCTCAGAGATGAGAGGTACTCGCCCATTAACTGAAACAACCATTTCTGGAGACGTGCCCCAAGTTACTTGAGGCTCTATTTCGGCCGCATTCAGCTCTAAAACGCTGTCAAAAACCGCACCCTCGTCACTCTTAAGCTCCATCCATGCGGAGGCCGCTTCATCCCAAAGATCACCTGATGGAGCGAATGGTCTACCCTTAATGTATTCTAAAGTTTTCTTATCGCAAGCAACTAACCCCGCCCTGGCACCGGCTTCAATCGCCATATTGCAAACAGTCATTCGCCCCTCTACCGAAAGACCCTCAATTGCGTCACCACCAAACTCAATCGTATATCCAGTGCCACCGGCGGTGCCTAGCTCACCAATTATTGCCAATACTATATCCTTCGCAGTAACACCTTTTTTCAATTGACCGCTGACCCTGACAAGCATATTTTTCGCTTTTTGTGCTATTAAACACTGGGTTGCAAGCACGTGTTCAACCTCAGACGTACCAATACCATGAGCAAGAGCACCGAGTGCACCGTGAGTTGAAGTGTGAGAGTCACCACAAACTATGGTCATCCCAGGGAGGGTTGCCCCTTGTTCCGGTCCAACGACATGAACTATCCCTTGACGAATATCATTCATATCCATCTCTAAAATGCCGAATTCTCTGCAATTGTCATCCAGAGTAGCTACCTGAATTTTTGAAACTGGGTCTTTAATGCCCTCAAGTCCTTGACTTCGCTCGCTCTTAGTCGTGGGGATATTGTGATCGGGCGTCGCAAAGTTTGCGTCCGCTCTCCAAGGTGTCCTGCCCGCTAAGCGCAAGCCCTCGAACGCCTGAGGCGAAGTGACCTCATGTATCAGATGTCGATCAATGTACAACAAGGCTGTTCCATCATCCCGCTGAAGGACAAGATGGTTACTCCAAAGTTTATCGTAAAGAGTTTTACTACTCATTCCCACTACCTTTATTAATTAACTATAGAAATCTCAGGTAAATATATGATTTATTGTTAAATTCTATTCTGTGCTCGATCTCGCAACAAGTGGTCCATAACAATCAGAGCTACCATCGCCTCTGCTATGGGTGTTGCACGAATCCCTACGCATGGATCATGTCTGCCAGTAGTGACAACATCCTGCTCTTCTCCACGCACATTTATTGATCGGCCGGGCAGCCTGATACTGGAGGTCGGTTTCAGCGCAATGCTAGCAAGAATATCTTGCCCGCTCGAAATACCCCCAAGAATTCCGCCAGCGTTGTTCGACAAAAACCCGTGCTGGCTTAATTCATCCCGGTGCTCACTACCTTTCTGCGTAATTGAAGCAAATCCAGAGCCTATCTCTACACCTTTTACAGCGTTTATGCTCATCAACGCTTTTGCAATATCAGCATCCAATCGATCGAATACGGGCTCACCCAACCCGACAGGAATATTTGATGCAACAACATTTACTCGAGCCCCAATTGAATTACCCTCTTTGGTCAAAGCCGCCATATACTCTTCCATTTCGGCGACCTTTGTTACATCGGGACAAAAGAAAGGATTTTCCTCTATTTCTTCAAAATCAATCTTTTCGACGACAATTGGTCCCAATTGTGACAAATAGCCTCTAATTTTTATCTGAAAATTCAATTCTAAGTATTTTTTTGCGATTGCACCAGCCGCGACCCGCATCGCTGTTTCTCTGGCAGAAGACCTTCCACCCCCGCGATAATCGCGGACACCATATTTTTTCCAATAAGTAAAATCTGCATGCGCAGGCCGAAATTGATCCTTAATTTTACTGTAGTCCTTCGTCCTGTGATCTGTATTTTCGATCAATAAGCCGATAGGCGTCCCGGTTGTTTTACCCTCGAAAACGCCGGATAAAATCTTAACAATGTCCCCTTCTCTTCTTTGAGTGGTAAAGCGTGACTGCCCCGGCTTTCGCCGATCAAGGTCGTGCTGCATATCCTTTGTTTCTAGCGGCAAACCTGGGGGGCACCCATCAACGATACAGCCCAAAGCAGGCCCATGACTTTCGCCAAAGCTCGTAACCGTAAAGTTCTTACCAAGCGTATTTCCTGACATGATTTGTTCCAACTACCCGACCGTAAAGCCCGATTATAGCCTGCTTGATCAAACAAAGCGCGCCTTATACTGGACAAGCTCAGCCCTTCTAATAGCCAGAACCCCCTCACCACCCATTCCAAATTCTAACCACAGTAAGGGAATATCTTTCAAGCGTTCAGATAAGACTAAATGACTGTGACCGACCTCAAGGATAAGCACTCCGTTCTCCGTCAAAAATCTCTCCGCATCTTTCAGGATGCTCATCGGCAGCTCCAAGCCTTCATCGTCACTAACCAAGCCTAGTCTAGGCTCATGACCATATTCCATTGGAAGGGCATCACACTCTTCAGATGAAACATACGGAGGGTTTGCGAGGATTAAATCAAACTTCTTTGATACTTTCATGAATAGGTTTGAATGGCTTGTCTGTACTCTACTTCCCAGATTATGGAGAGTAATATTTTTTTTACTAAGAGCCAAAGCATCTTCAGAAATATCAACTAAGTCCACTTGAGCGCGAGGATATTGAATAGCAGCAGCAATACCAATACAGCCTCCACCACAGCAGAGGTCCAGGATTTGCTGTGGCGCAAAGTCAAGCACACCGGCAAACTCATTTTGAATTAATTCAGCAATAGGAGATCTCGGAATTAACGCTCGGCTATCACAAAAATACTCTCTCCCAGCAAACCAAGCACGACCAACAAGATATGCCACAGGCGTACGATTTATAATTCTCATTCGAACAAGCGTCTCAATCTGATTTATTTCCGATGCGGAAACGGACCGAGTGGCAGATTCCTCAGTGTTGAAATCGAGATTCAATTTCGCATAAACTAGGAACGAGGCTTCATCATATGGATTGTCTGTCCCATGCCCATAGCTGAGATGTTGGACAGAAAATTTTGCAGCTACAACATTGATGTAATCGCAGACTCTCATTTAGAAACCTATAAATGTTACGGTGATTAGCATTTGACAAACTAACCCGTATTCTAACCGCAAAACTGTAAACTAATGGATTAATTATGAAAGATGCTTTCCATACTATACTTGAGGAAATTGGTGAGAATCCAAATCGTCCTGGACTGATTGACACGCCTAGCAGAGCTGCGAAAGCAATGCAGTATCTGACCCAAGGTTATTCGATGGACATAGATGAAGTCATCAATGGCGCATTATTTCCCTCAGATACAGACGAGATGGTTATCGTAAAGGATATAGAACTATACTCGATGTGTGAGCATCATCTTCTTCCTTTTATTGGGAAATGCCACGTCGCATACCTTCCGAAAGGAAGGGTAATTGGTCTTTCAAAAATTGCAAGAATCGTAGATCTTTACGCCCGTCGACTGCAAATTCAAGAGAATCTAACTAACGAAATTGCCAACTGTATTCTTACACAAACCGAAGCCTCAGGCGCCGCGGTAATAATAGAAGCCCGACACATGTGTATGATGATGAGAGGAGTGCAAAAACAAAACTCTGTGATGAAAACATCGTGCATGCTCGGAGCTTTTCGAAAAAGCCAAAATACAAGGAACGAATTTTTATCTCTAATTAGTCGCTAATTTCGCACGACCAATTCAACTCTGTCCCTGCAAATTTTTTGGCGACAATTTGGGGCTAATGGGCCAACTCCACGAGGCAATATTCGTTTAGGGTCTATGCCCTTTGCGACCAGTTTTTCTACTAAAACCTCAGCTCTTTTTGTTGACGCTTGGATCAATTCAGATTCATTCAGATCAGTGGCTAGGTGCGCAACTAAATACACAAACAAACTCTGATTTTCCTTAAGAAATTCATAGAGAAATGTAATGTCAGTCTTTTCCGAAAGATCATGAGAATTGGTAAACTGGATATGGGGCAAAATCACACTCCCCTCGGTAAGTGCTCTCGAGAGTATTGAGCTTTCGCTCAACGGTAACACAACCTCGTCATCTTTCACGGTCTCAAGGTAAGCGAAGACTTTCTTATTTCCCCGAGTGATGACGTACAGTGAAATGTAGTCTTCGGCGGACGATCTCCTAGCCGCAATGTAGAATTGATTCATTACGGGTCCATATAAGTTGCGTTTACCAAAAATGTCATTTGCCCAATAATTACTGCTTCCGCACGCCCTGCCCGAGCATTCAAACAAAATCTCATGCCCCTCAGCGAAAATTTGCTCCCGATAGAAATTAAAAACCTCGGCGCCGCTAAATTCTTGATCTATCTCGTAAGTTGCTTTTACAACGTCACCCTGAAGCCTTCGCGAATCTTCCGGATTCACCTCCCCCCTCGTTCGTTGAAGAGTTCCAATCACTAAATCATGAGTTTGATTTTCAAGAACCTCAATCTCTAAAACCTCAGAATAAGAAAAAGGCTCCAACCAAATAGCTTCAGCTAATTGTAAGTCTTGTGATCTGAGCTCTGCGGAAAACACTGTAATGAGAAGCACTAGAACCGAGTTATAAAAAGAATATGGTTTAAACAAAGCCACCTCTTCCACTAACCATCAAAAAATTTATTTCGCTCAATATTGCAAACCTCTAACTAGATTCAGAACCTTCGTGATCCAAAGACCCTTTGTCCTCAGCATAATTTTCCATCTTTGAGAAAGCCTCATTTTGATCTTGGGTAAATGCTGGCTGAGCATTAGGAAAGGGATTAAATGGAAAGGGTTTAGCATCGCTGATGTAAGTGACGTAGTTTAAAATCTCTTGTATGTACAAAAACACCCTGACGCAAAGCTCTTTTAAGTTTATGTTAGGCTCGTTCGCAATTACGCTGAACAAGAACTGGGTAAATATTACAATAATGACCAAAGGGATCAGCACAACGTACAGTAGAAATACAAACCCTGCGACAAGACCTAATCGAATCCAATTAGACGGCTTTAGAAGATTTTCTCCGATATTTCTTAGCGCATCTGACATGACTTTCTCCTTCCACAGTATTTGGTATAAGTTATATTAAACAAAAAACCGCCTGTAACGTCGACATTTATCGACTTATACCGTTATAAATCTTTTGATTGGCTAGCCGCAAACTCAACATCCATGGCGTGTTCCCCTGACATCAATGAAGGAATGATACTCTCAACAGCTTCACCATTAAACACGATCTGGTACAACCCTTCGGCTAGAGGCATGTGAATATTGAGTTCTTTGGCTCGTTCGTACACTACTTTTAGTGTGTTGATGCCCTCTACAACCTGCCCGACACTATCTTCAGCCTGTCTATAAGATAATCCAGTTCCAAGCAGCGAACCGAATCTAAAGTTACGACTCATTGGCGAGGAGCATGTCACGACTAGATCACCAACTCCAGACAAACCCAAAAATGTCATTGGATCAGCGCCAAGTTCACAACCAAATCTTGCCATTTCAGCCAACCCTCGGGTAACGATAAGGCTATTTGTGTTATGTCCCATCCCTAACTCAGCTGCGATTCCCGCGATTACAGCGTAGACATTTTTTAATGAGCCGCCCAACTCAACCCCGTACATGTCGTCATTGGCATATACGCGAAAGAATTCCGACTTTAAGACGTCCATAACCATGCTTCGGACAACTTTATCATCGCTCGCAATCACTGTTCCCGAATATTGATTACCCGCGATTTCCTTCGCAAGATTAGGTCCGCTTAACACCCCGACGCGGGCTCGCGGATCAATCTCAAGCAGAATCTGACTCATTAGTCGAAAGCTGCCTTCCTCAATACCTTTTGTTGTGCTGATTAGCGGCACAGAAGGTGGCGCAAACCCGATGACCTCCTCAGCAACTGATCGAAAAGATGAGCTAGGAACAGCCAAAAAAATGAGACTTGTCTCAGAAACCGCGTCGACCATACTTGAAGTGGCCAAAATTGAATTGTTCAATTCATAACCTGGCAGATAAAAACTATTAAGATTCTCATTATTGATCTCTGAAGCCATATCCTCGCTGCGCATCCAAAATTTAAC
>MDTG01241204.1_pt1 | contig 33922 bp, 33 predicted proteins | sample 811421 | NCBI WGS metagenome assembly MDTG01 (sample SAMN05326645, study PRJNA326480) | marine metagenome | isolation source: seawater | place: Pacific Ocean: South East | collected 2011
CCCATAGATTCGGGTTCATCCATTTCCCCATCACCACAGAACATCCAGATTTTTCTTTTATGATCATTCTGCAACAACCCTCTTTGTTCAAGATATTTCATTATATGGGCCTGATAAATTGCCATTATTGGACCTAAGCCCATTGAAACTGTTGGAAATTGCCAATATTGTGGCATTAGCCACGGGTGAGGATAAGATGAAAGCCCATTCCCATCAATTTCTTGTCTAAAGTTATCTAACTGTTTCTCCGTTATCAATCCTTCTAAGAATGACCTTGCATAAATCCCTGGTGAAGAGTGGCCTTGAAAATAAACCATATCCGATAAATCTCCGCCTCTAAAAAAATGATTAAAACCTACTTCATACAATGTAGCAGCAGATGAATAAGTAGAAATATGGCCCCCTAAATCAAGATCTTTATTGGCTTTTAAAACGGTGATAAGTGCATTCCACCTTATGTAATGTCTTATTTTCTCTTCAAGATGCCAATCACCAGGATAATCATACTCTTCATATTGAGAAATTGAGTTTTCAAATGGCAGAGCTGCAAAACTTGGGTCTAAAAGTCCCTTATTTTGCACATGTTTAAGAAAATTTTTTATTAGTTCAGATGCATCTTCTTTGCCATTAAACAAAATTAAATTTTCAAGCGCATCTATCCAATCACATAACTCTTCGTGATCAAAAGGATTTTTCATGCTCAAATTATAGTATGTTTTTTTCTGGATAATCTCATATGACTTATAAATTGCAAATAAATAAGATTTTTACTTTAGATGTGAAATTATTTTTTTACATGCTGCTAATGTGCTGAATTCAGATTTTAATAAACTATGAGCCCCATTGCCTTTTGAAATTCTTAGATCTTTTGAAGTTGCAAGCTCTTTTGCTTGTTGCACTAATTTCTTGTCTTGATTGTGATGAAAAATATAGCCTGCATTTGCATTTTCTATAATTTGCTTTAAATCATTATCTTTATTAACAAGTCCCAAAATTGGTATTTTATGTTGCATATAACCTAATAATTTTCCTGGAAAATTCTGTGTATTATGCTTTGATGAAAGAGAGAAAAGACCTACATCAACACATTTTAGAATCTCATCAAATTCAAGCTGAGAAACAGAGTGCATTAATGAAAAGTTTTTTAAGTCTAAATCCTTTAGTAAAATTTTTACTTTATTAAAATCATCTCCTTCACCAAGTAAGATGAAATGCACACTAGCCAACGAATCCAGAGGTTTTAATGCCTTAATTAGAGCGGGTAAATCTTGCGCTGGCCCAATATTGCCACCATAAAAAAATATAATCTTACCAGTTAAATTATTTTCAGATTTAAAATCTTTTAAAGTGCTTAAATTACTGTAATCTCTGATTGACCCCCAGTTCCTTAAAACTTCAATAGGCAAAGAATGATTAAAATTTTTATTTAGATGAGATATGTTGCCTTCGGACATTACACCTATCATGTTGGCGCTTTTATAATTCTTTTTTTCGAAATATTGTAAAAATTTGTGGGGTAGTCCATGCTTTTTTATGATATTTGCGTCAACTGCCCACTGAGGGAATATATCTCTCAAAACCAGATAGGACTTACACTTAAATTTATTTTTAATATAGTTAGCTAAACCGTAAAGGAAAATTGATGGGGAGTAGTAAATAACTCCATCAAAAGAGCAATCTGTAAGTTTTCCCTTTACTGCATTAATGCCTTTTCTTGATAAAAAAAATTCATTGAAAAACCTTCTGAAATAATTAATATTCTTTATTCTTCCTGATTTGAAGCGCCATATTTCAACTCCATCTATATTGGAAGTTTTAAGTCTTTCTTGAGCATCTGATGTTGGTGTTATTACTACAACTTTATGACCTAATTCTACAAGCTTGATTGAAAGCTCATGCATCATTTTTGCAGCAACTTTTGTACTATGAGGAACGTAATCGTCGACTATTATACAAATATTCATATGATTGTTTTAAGAATAGTTATACATACATTCTGTGTTATTTATAAAATTTAAACCACACTTCTACCCATAAAACCCTTTTTTATTAGGGTTAATGATTATGAGATTTTTAAAAATAAGTTTAATATTACGTTCTTAAAACTACATTATTTTTAAATGGAGAATAGTAACAATAGCTCAATTCCACAAGACGTAGAGCAAGTTGATATAAGCAAACTTTTTAGATTGCTTTTGATGCAATCAAAATTAATCCTAGGAATAATTATCTTTATAACAGGATTAAGCGTTTTACTTTATCTCAATACAGAAAGACAATATAAAGTCAAAAGTCTTGTGCAGGTCCTTCCCTCTGAGCAAATGAGATTTTCATCATCATCACCTGCAAACTTTCTATTTGGCGATAATACTTCAACTGCTGATATCGATAGCATTAAACAGCTTTACGAATCGAGAAATAACATAATAAACATCATAAATAATTTAGATTTAAATGATGTTAATGATATTGATAAAGCATATTCAAATTTCATCAAATCACTTGATATCGACACTCCAGATGGAACTTCATATTCACGTCTTTTTAATAATGGAGCAATACTTGAAATAAGCTTAATTACAAATGATGTTGATAAAGGTATTGAGGTGCTGGATTATGCAAATAATTTTTTTATACAAAAAATTATTGAAACAGAATCTGCCCAAGCCAGAAAAGCATTAAATTTCATAGATCTGAGAGCACTTGAAATTGAAGACCAGCTTTCACAAAAAAAATCTAGATTAAAAAATTTTAGAACAGAGAATAAAACGATTGATGTTGATTTAGAAATTCAATCCATAATTACTAATCTAGATGATCTTGAGAGCAAACTTAATGATATTGAAATTGAAATTGAAAAAGCAAAAAATGACTACACAGAAACAAACCCTATCTTTTTAAATCTTTTAAATCAAAGAGATACATTAGTTTCTCAAAGGAGAATAATTTCAAGCAAGATAGAAGGCCTTCCCTTGTCACAACAACAATATTTTGATCTTTTCAAAGACGTTGAGATTACCCAAGATGTTTTTAATGAATTGCAGAATAGAAAACTTGAATATTCATTAAAAGAAGCAAGTACCCTAGGGAATATTAGGATTATTGATAATGCCTACTTCGATGGAAAAGTAAGTCCTCAATTATCTATGATAGTAATTGCATTCTTACTGTCATCTCTTACAGCTTTTGTCATAGCTATAGCAAGAGGATTATATTTCATACCAATTTCTAATCCGGCAGAATTAGAGGATCATAGAGTATTTATTCCAATACTTGGTGTAATTGGAAAGATTGATGGGAATGAGGATTCTAAAGAAAATGAAAGGTTCACACAATCATTAGAATCTTTAATTGTAAATGTTCAAAATAAAATAGAACAAAAAACTCAAACCATTAAAGGCAGAACTATTGTTTTTACAAGTCCAACTTCTACAAACGGCAAAAGCTTTGTGTCAAGAAATCTATCAAAAAAACTTTCAAACCTTAATAATAAGGTCGTTTTGATTGATGCAGACTATAAAAGAGGAGATCAGCATACTGCCTTTAATATGAGCAAAATATCCTTGAGTGAATTTTTAAATTTAAATTCAGAAAATATCGAGAAATATAAAGATAAGGATTCAGGTTTGTATGTCATTCCTAAAATAACAAAGATAAGAAGCAGCTTTGATTTATTATATGATGAAAAATTTATACAAAGATTAGAATGGTTAAAGCAAAATTTTGATTACGTTGTTATAGATACAGCTCCTGTTTTATCTGTTTCAGATACTCTTATACTTCTATCTTATGCAGATGTTGCTTTATGTGTTGCAAGACATGGCACAAACAAAATAAACGAAATAAAACAATCTATTGCCTTATTTGAACAAGTTGGCAAAAAACCAGATGGAATTGTTTACAATTGCTATGAAAGGCCATCAAGCTATTATGGTTACTATGGCTTATATGGAAACTATTCATATCAATATTATGCAAAGAGATACTTATACCAATCATATGATTATGAAAATGAAAAAGATTAGCCTTATCTTGCTTTTTTTACTTAGTGGCTGTGCTTTTTCGCCTGGTATGCATATGTCAGAAAATTTAAATAGTGAAATTTATATTGAGAGCATTGACCAAACACTAAAAATTGAAAATTTAGACTCAAATTTAAGCAATCTTAAAGATAGCTTTAGCTATAAGATAGGAAATGGTGATCAGATTGCAATTACTGTGTGGGGATTGCCAGAAGTTTTTCCTATTACAAATATCCCATCTGACCAAAACCTAAGAAGAGTTGATTCTAAAGGAAATGTATATTTTCCATATGTTGGATTAATGAAGGCAAGCGCTAAAACTCAAGACCAATTAAGAGATGATTTAACATCAGAGCTTTCTAAATACTTTAATGACCCTCAACTTGATGTATCAATTGCAAGATTTAATTCTCAAAAAGTTTATATGCTTGGTGAAGTCATTAGACCAAATAAACTCAATCTATCTGATATTCCAATATCTCTTTCAGATGCTCTTGGAGAAGTAAATGGATTGAATAATAATACTTCAGATGGCTCAAAAGTATTTGTTATAAGACAAGGTCTAGATGGTGAACTTCCAAGAATTTTTTTAGCAGACTTATCATCCCCTTCGGGATTCATTGATAGCTCAAAATTTTACTTGCAGGATAATGACATCATTTATGTTAACGCTAAAGGAACAACAAGATGGAATAGAGTAATTTCACAATTTTTTCCATTTTCTTCCTTTCTTAATAGCATTGATAACCTGACAAACGATTGATTGAGAAGAAAAACATAGCCATATTATGCTTCGCAAATTACTGCAGGAGCCCTGTTGCAGAGAAAATTTTATCTAATGAAAATTTTAAGACCTTAAAATTTTCGTCCTACGGCATAAATCCAATGGTTGAATCAAACATGGACCCAAGGTCTGTAGAATTTTTAACTGAAAATAATATAGTGGAAACTAATCACTTTCCTAGAAAAATTCAAGAATCAATACTGGAAAAATCTCATGTAGTGCTATGCATGGATCATCAGGTTTTAATGTATATGAATCAAAAATTTAAAAAATTTAAGAACAAATTTAAAATTTTTTCTTTTAAGGAACCATCAATTATGATTGAAGATCCATATAAACTGGAACAAAATGGATACATTAACGTCATGAAGAAAATATATAAAGTTAGTAAAAATTTGTGCGAAACAGATTTTAGTTGAAATATAATTATTTTCTCCAAACTTTTCTATTTACATAATCTGTATAGGAAAAAATTAATTTAACTACCTTTTCAGAGACATTATCAGCATCATAATCTTTTGGAATATTTAATTTAGTGTCACTAGAGCTATTAAAATTGTTTAATATTTTTATTGCATCAAGAATTAAATCAGCATCAAGACCAAGCATCATTGCTGCCCCCTCTTCCATAGCTTCTGGCCTTTCATTTGCTTCCCTAATATTTATTGCAGGAAAATTTAAGATGGAGGCTTCCTCACTTATTGTTCCGCTATCAGAAAAAACAAGCTTTGCGTTTAATTGCAATTTATTGTAATCGCTAAAGTTTAAGGGCTTTATTAGCCTGACATTCGAGGAAAATTTTATTTTCATCTTTTTAAACTTATTTTTAGTCCTTGGGTGTGTTGAAATGATAATTGGAATCTTATAATTTTCGTCAATACTATTGATCACATTTACAAGTTTTAGTAATGATTCATCTGGATCAATGTTTTCTTCCCTATGGCAGCTCATTAAGAAGAAGTTATTTTCCTCTAAGTTTAACTTTTTGAGTATTTTTGATTTCTCAATATTCTCCATATAAAAATCTAAAACCTCCTTCATTGGGCTTCCAGTTTTGATGACTCTATCGGACGGCAAGCCTTCTGATAATAGATACTCTCTCGCTATAGAGCTATATGTAAGATTGACGTCAGATATGTGGTCTACAATTTTTCTGTTTATTTCTTCAGGCACTCTTTGATCAAAACATCTATTTCCTGCTTCCATATGAAAAACAGGTATTTTCTTTCTTTTTGCTGCTAGGGCAGATATACAACTATTTGTATCTCCCAAAACTAAAATTGCATCAGGTTTCTCTTTATCTAGAACTTTTTCTATCTTTATAAGTGTGTTACCAATTGTTTCTAAAGCAGACTTGCCAGCTGCATTTAAGTAATATTTTGGTGGCTTTATTGATAGATCATCAAAAAAGATTTCATTCAGTTCATAATCATAATTTTGACCTGTATGAACAAGTATATGTTTTGAATATTTGTGCAATTTATGTATTACTCTTGAAAGCCTTATGATTTCTGGCCTTGTTCCAACAACAGTAAGTATTTTCATAATTTAAAACGTTTTAGCACTATACGTATCAGGTTTAACTGAATCAAATATTTCATTTGCCCATAACATGACGATCATTATATCATCCCCAATGTTTTTAATATCGTGTGTCCAACCAGGAATGCTCTCAACAACAGTAGGATTTAATTCATCTGAAAATATCTCATGAGTTTCATTAGTGAGCATACTTCTAAATCTAAATCTAGCTTTGCCTTTTAGTACTAAAAATTTTTCTGTTTTGGTATGGTGATAATGTACGCCTCTTGTAATACCAGGTTTTGAAGTAAAAAATGAAAATTGACCAGAAGATTTTGTTTTTAGCATTTCAACAAAGTTGCCTCGATCATCAACATTTGATTTAAGTTCATAACTAAAATCTTTCTTTGGAAGATAGCTTACGTATGTTGAATATAAAGCCCTATCCATGCCCTCTCCAACCTCTCCAAGAGTGTGAGTCATTCTTGAGTTTTTGAAGTTCATAATCTTTTCATATAAATCTTTAAGACTAATTGAATAAGTTATAGAAGGTTTTGCATTATGTGAGTAAGGTTTATTGCTATCAATTAAATCAAGAAAATCATCAATTAAATCATCTATATAGCAAAGTGTAAGAATCTTATTATCATCAGAAATAGTAATTTCGAAATTGTTTACTACGTTATAACAAAAAGTTGCAACTACTGAATTATAATTAGGCTTACACCATTTACCAAAAATTCCTGGCAGTCTTAATATGTGAACGGGGCTACCTGTTTCTTTTTCATGAATTTGAAGATGTTTCTCTGCTTGCAATTTAGACTTTCCGTAATCATTATCTTGAACCGCTTGGGTAGAAGATGAAAAAATAATTGGAATCTTTCTTTTCTGTGACTTTACAATTTCACAGATTGTTTTTGTTAATTGCGCATTGTTAAGAGCAAAATCTTCTACTTTTTTTGGCCTATTCTCGCCTGCTAAATGAAATATTAAATCTGCTTTAGATATAAGTTCTGCGAGTTCTTCATTGTTTTGACCTCTAGAAAATTGAAGCAATATTATATTTGATATTTCAGATAATCTTGCTTTTAAATTTTTTGCAATGAATCCGTCAGATCCAGTTATAAGAATTTTCTTTACTTTTTTTTGAAGGCTCATGACTCTTCACATATTTGACTTTCGCCTCTAAAAAATTTCAATTTTTTTAAAAGATTTACTGTTTCATCAACATTTAACCTTATAGTATTTTCGGAGCTATATTCTTCAAACTGGTGAATATCTTCTTGTCCTTGTGAAATAAATTTATCATAGTTTAGCCCTCTCAAGTCGGGCGAAACCCTAAAATATTTTTCCTCGTCAACTGCTTTCATTGACTCTTCTTTTGACAGCAAAACTTCATATTGCTTTTCTCCATGCCTAGTGCCAATAACCTCAATTTTATGATCCTTAATTTTCATAGACTTCAAAATAGCACTTACAAGAGTATCAATAGTCGCTGCTGGAGATTTTTGTATAAATATATCTCCACTAGCTGAATTGTTAAAAGCATAAATAACAAGATCAACAGCATCATCTAATGTCATCATAAATCTTGTCATATTCGGGTTTGTAATAGTTATAGGCTTATTCTCTAAGATTTGATTAACAAATAATGGTATGACTGAACCTCTTGAAGCCATCACATTTCCATATCTTGTAATACAAATTGACGTTTTTTTACTTACCCTAGATTTTGCAACTATAACTTTTTCCATCATTGCTTTTGAAGTTCCCATTGCATTTATTGGATATACAGCTTTATCTGTTGAAAGGCACACAACTTTTTCAACATTATTGTTTATTGCTGAGTCAAGAACATTTTCTGTTCCAAGAATATTTGTTTTTACAGCCTCCATCGGGAAAAACTCGCATGAAGGAACTTGCTTTAGGGCTGCTGCATGAAATACATAATTCACACCTTCAAAAACATTATTTATTGACTCTTTGTCTCTTACATCACCTAAGAAGAATTTTAACTTTTCACTTTGAAATTTTTTTCGCATGTCATCTTGTTTCTTTTCATCTCTGCTAAGAACACGTATTTCTTCAATATCAGAGTCAATTAACCTTTGCAAAACAGCATTACCAAACGATCCAGTCCCACCGGTTATAAGTAGCGTTTTATTTTTGAACATATATATTCCTTTAATATAAATTATAGAGCAAAATATAGCCCTTTTAATAATGAATTAGCCTTGTTTGGATGAATCTTTGACAGACTTTAAATGTTTTGAGTGATCAATAGCAAAGTTTCCTGAAACAGTTGAATTCTCTGCTATATTTTTAGTTACTGTACTTCCAACTAAAACTCTTGATCCATCCTCTATTAAAAGCCTATTAGGTATATTTGCTCCAGGGCCAATATAGGTCCTGTCTTTAATTATCGTATTTCCTGATATATTTGCATGCGAACAAATCAAATTGTTGCAACCAATCTTATTTCCATGGCCTATATGTACATGAGAATCAATTTTCGTGTATGAACCAATGGAAGTAGATTCATCTTTGTAAACTGCTTTATGTACGGAAGTAAATGAATTGATATCTACAAAATCGCCTATAGTTGTATTTCCTGAATGTTCTATCCTTATAGAACCACCATTAAACCTTTTTACCTCATAGCCCTGTTCTCCAATTACACAAAACGGCCCAATCTTACAATTTTCTCCAATATATGTCCCAGGGTGTATTATTGTATTTTTTTCAATTAATGTATTTGCACCAATTCTAATGTCTGCATTTTCAGGAATGCTAGACAATATTCTTGCAGAGCTATGTATCATATTTTTTGATTGTGATTTTTTTGAATTAAACTCATTGTTAATTTTATTTAGAACTTGGAAATAAACCAATCTAGGCTCTTTGACAGTTACAAAATTTTGCAAAAATTTATTTTGAATTTTTTTTAGAAATTTATCATCTATTAGAACATACTTAAAACAATAGCTATTTTCTAAATTATGTAAGTATTTCTCCTCATCAATAAACGTTAAATTCTTTTCATTTGGAGAGCTAATTAACGATAAATAATTGAAATCAAGTTTTAAATCTAAGAATTTATCAAGCTGTCTTTTTATTGTCATGGAATCCTCTAAATACAACTGGTATAAGAAGTATCATAATAAATCCATTAGAAAGCAATAGGTTAGTTAAAGGTGCATTAATAAGCTCAAAAGAGAATGAAATTAATAGAAAAGTGCCAAGGTATTTCATTTTTTTGTCTATCTCAACAAAGCAAAGAGTAAGAAAGTTCAAGATTAAAAATGCAATAAAAATTCCAAAATAGCCTACTTGTGCAAAAATCGAACCAATAAACCCTGTATTTGCGTTCATTCCTCCATTCCCAAAATACTCAGCATCGATAATATATCCAACGGTTTCCTTATACTCTGAACCACCAAATACGAATTCTAATTTAGAGTGTTCAAAATACATGAAATCGTTATTTGAAAAATAATCTAGATAGAGAATATTGAGCAATCCGGGCAAGTAAATAAACCTGTCAAGAAAATTAAAGCCTAATGTATTTAGTGGTATTGAAAAAATAATTGCAGACATAATGAAATAAATAAAAATTCTAAAGAAACTCAGTCCTTTAGAAATTAGAAAATAAATAAATAAATAAAGAAAAAATATGTAAAGCTGAAATTTCATTGCGAAAATCAAAAAAAACATTAAGCAAGTAAAAAATGCTAAAAATAAAACTGAATAGTTGTTATCTCTGAAGTAGAACCAAAGCATTATTGGTACAGCTATACTAACAATAAAACGTGTTGAGTAAGCTTCAAACCCCGTCATCTGATTTTCAGATCTTATTTGATATATTTTTAAAAAGGTATCAGTAATGCTTGTGTTTATTGAGCCAAGATTATTAAGAATTATTGCACCAACAGTCCCTACAACAGCTAATAAAAAGAACACCCTAGGTATTGGAACATGTATTTTATAAAAATTGGATAAACTAATTTGTGAAATGGGGAATACTGTCATTAATGAGATAAATAACAAAGCGCTAATAATTAAAAAGTAAGAAAAACTTATAATGATGCTGGAACTTACAACACCTATAGGAATATATATAAAAAGCAATATTACTAAATACATTGCTTTAAATTGAGCATTAAATCTGGAAATAATGAATAAAAATATATTACTAAAAATAATTAATATTAAAAAACGAAAAATATTTACATCTAACTCTTGTGCCCACATGTAGTTTACAAAACCAAAAGCAAAGGCATATATGTAACCATGAAGAACAATCATGAATGATAATATAGAATAGTTTAAAATTGAGTTTTTTGAGATAAGCATTTAATAAAGGGTTTTCTTTACAATTTTTTTATAATCATATTCTAATGCAACTTCTTTCAATTTTTTTTGTGCATCATTGGAATCAAAGAAACTAATTGATTCTATTATTTTATTTTTAACATCTGATAATTTCCTTTCTGATAGGAGTCCATTTCCGTGATTTGTTAGGAATATACCTTGTGGAGTGTTATCAAGAATGATGAAATTTCTACAGCATATAGCATCAATGAATACTTGAGATAAACTTCCTGGCTGCAATAAAATGTCTCCACCACAAAAAGCGTCGGATAGATCTTCATATGACATCCATCCTAAATACTTAATCCTTTCATCTTTATCCAGATATTTTTGAATTTCTTCTTTAAATTCTTCATGAGCCGAACCACATAAGAATAGTTTAATATTTTTATTTTTGATGTTATGAAATGCTTCTAGGACTATTCTTGTTTCTTTATCTTGAGGCATTTTACCTGCATGTATAAATATAAGACTAGAAGAAACATTATACCTTTCCCTAAATCTATTTCTTTTTACTTCGTATTGTTCATCCTCATAATAAATACCTGGTAAGGGAAGTATCTCAAGATCATCAAGAGGTATTTTGTACTCTCTATGTGCAAATTCTTTGAATTCAGGTGCTACACAAAAATATCTGTCAAAACTAGAAGATGAAATTTTTAAAAGCAAACGATTAAAAAAATGGAAAATTTTAGAAAACTTAGACTTTCCTGAATTAGCATAACCTGTGTGAAAATCTATTTGTAATGATACTTTCGGGTTTATTATTTTATAAATAAGCCCATAAATAATATTCGGAGAAACACCATGAAAAAAAATGAATTCAGGATTTATTCTTCGAAAAATATTAATTAGCGGAATAAAGAAAACTAATTTATTAACTAATTCAAAGATATGATTAACTCTAATAATTATAGAGTTATGGTACCTTTCAACTTTTTTAGAATGAGTAAAATTGTTTTTATTATGAGGAAGTCGAAAATCATTTTTCCCCGATATCATGTATGATTTAATTCCTACCAGAGGAAGTGCTTGCATAAAATAATTCTCCTGGTACATCATTTCATTCATAAAATATCCGTTTATATGTATTACTTTCATTTGAATAGCCTAAATAAATTTTTTATAACTTTCTTTAAAATTAGAGAATCTTTTGGGATACTCTCATAGAAATCAGGCATAAAATTAGAATTGAGAATGAAATCATGAATCTCATCAAATATAAAGTCAGATTCATAGTTTTGTAATCCATTCTTTAAACTTTCTTCAGATGGACATGATTCATTGTTATAAGCGACAATCATCTCAGGCAATGTCGACTTAAATCTAGAATTTTTGTAGTCATAATCACCCAGTGATATTGATTCTTGCGAGAAAAAATTCCCGCAATAATATTTTTTGTTAAGAAGAAAATCTCTTAAAGATGAATATGGAGCTATTACCACTTGCTTTCCAAATTTTGCTATTTCTAAAGCGCTTGTGCCTTGTGCAAACCCAATATCATGGCTAGCAATAATTTCTCCTAATGAGTCAGGCATTATATTATTATGAATTGTTAAATTCTTGATATTAAATATTTTCTTATACGCTCTTATAAATATTTCCCATCCACCATGCCCAATTAAAGTGAATTCAATATTGCTTAATTTCCTTGCTGTATTTACAAAGTGCATTACAGGCTGTATTTTGAAATTTGCAAACCTAGATATGCATATTACTTTTGTTGTCTTTGAAGTTTTTTTGGTTGCATAATCTTGTTGAATTCTTTTATCTATTTTAATGGGAATAGGAATAAATTTTTCGTTCCCATCTAATATAAAATCACTTCCCAGCAAAAACTCAAGACCTTTTTTATTCATAAAAAATATTGATTTTTTTTGGTACATATTCTCAAAAAGTTTCCTGTTCCATGCCAGCATCTTTTTTTTATGAAGATTAAAAGATGCGAGGTATTTAAATTCATAAGGATGGTAAACTCCCATAGAAATAGATTCTATTTCAAAATATTTTTTGAAAATATAAAGACAATTATGCAAATCTCTGGAACAAAAATTAAATATTCTTATTGGCCCATTAATATTTTTTTTTAATTGATTTAATGTCTTTTCTAAAGAAGGCTTGTCTTTTTCCTGCAAATAATGACAGGTCTGCTCATTCGGGTACCAGCATACATATTGAAAATCATTTTTTTTACATTCATTTTCAATATAGCTATTCTCAGAACAAAGAATTAAAAAAGCTATATTTCTTTTTTTTAAATAAGTTGCAAATCGTACGAGAAGAACTTCTCCGCCACCTAAGTATGAGTTTAAGTTATTGAGAACAATCATAATAAAAACTATGAAGTTATTTTAATGAAGGCATGGTTAATTTTCTCTTTGAAGTTTGCTTGATATTTATTTTTAATATTTCTCAAATGCATAAGATCGTCATTATACTCTTGGTCAAAACTTTCTATCTTTTTCTCTAAAATTGAGCACAATTCTTCAAGATTTCCTCTTTTAAAAATATTACTTTCTTTGACAATACTATTAGTTGTAAACATTTCTAAATTACTTGTTATCACTGGAGTTTCTAATGAAAAGGCTGAATAGAGTATGCCACTATTTGTCCCTGCATAGTAAGGTAGAACAACATAATCTGCTTGTGAAATATAGTCCATAAACATCTCATCTGTTAAGTAATCCTCTACAATCTTTAGATTAGAGCAACCAGAATGTTCAATCTTTCTATTTTTTAGCGGCTTACCGGCTATTATGCATTCAAATTTTTTTGATAATGTTTTTTTATTGAGCTGATTAATAGCTTCAATAAGAAGATCATAACCTTTCTCTTTTCTTAAGCCGCCAATAAGCAAGAAGGTAATTTTTGAACTATTGGCACCATATATCTTGTTTATTTCAAATTCTAATTCAGGAAAGGGGTATACAACTATTTCCTTATTAAGCGACTCACAATATTGCTCAGATTCTTTTGTGTGACATATAAAAAAATCTGCATAATTTAAAATTTTTTTCCTATCAACCAATATAAGTTTTGGGGCATCAACTTCTAATTTTTCAATGTCATGAACGATAATGGCAATTTTAATTTTAAAAATTCTTAATAACTTCATAAAAATTAAATAGTGTACAAATGGAGCATATAAGGAGCAGACAAGGGTTTTGTGTTTATATTTTGAAAATTTTGCGAAAAAAGCAATGTAAATCAAACATATTAGAAGATCAAAAAATTTATATATTGCACCCAATTTTTTTGGAAAATATTTTAGATATTTGTTAAATATTTTTCTTATATATTTTGACTCATACAGAAAATCGTTTTGAACAAATGAAACTTGATTATGGAATATTTTTGGATCTAGGCTTTTAATTGTTTGCAGATTATATTTTCCAAAATTACCTGCACTTCCAAAATCAACATGAATTAGTAAGTTTTCAGATTTACTCATTATTATCAAGCTGTTTAAATATTTCTGAATTTTCGCTTAATTGTTTATAAGTCCCAGATTGAATTATCATACCTTGATCAATTACATATATTACGTCGCAATCTACTAATGTTCTTAATCTATGAGCAACCATTACAATTGTTTTTGATTCATCTTCTGCGAGCTGTTTCATTATTTCTTTTTCATTTATTCCATCTAATGCACTAGTACCTTCATCAAAATAAATAATATCTCTTCTTGAACCGATTGCTCTAGAAATTAATAATCTCTGCTTTTGCCCACCAGACAAAAGAGGTGAATTATGACTGACTATCGAGTCTAAACCATTAGGAAGACTCAAAACATATTTTTTGAGATTGGTTAAAGAAAGTAACTCAAGCAACTCATCATCATCTAAATCATTGAACAAATTTAGGTTATTTCTTATCGAGTCATTAAAAATTGAATAATCTTGAGGCACATAACAATTTAAAGATCTAAGATAGTCAAAGCCCAATTCATTATCAATTTTTTTACCATCAATCAAAATTTTTCCTTCAAATTTTTTATTGATGCCTAAGAGTATTTCCAATAGTGTAGTTTTTCCAGCACCTGATTTACCAACAAAACCGACTTTCTGCCCTTTCAAAATCTTTAGGTTTATGTCTTTAAGAATATGCTTTTTATCTGCATTAAAAGATACGTTTTTTAATTCTAGATAATTAACAAAATTACCATTCGGATTTTGAGTTACTCCAATATCGATATCACCTTCATAAAGCTTAAGGATTTCAGATAATGCAGAACTATTGCCTTTAATCATCGCAAAGCTTTGATATACCTGCTGTGCTGCTGGAAGCAATTTAAAGGCAGCTGCTCCAAACCCTGATAAGCTGGCTACAAGCAATCCTAGATCACTGCTATTGTTAAAAGATTGAACTATAAAAGCTACTAAAATTACTGAAATTGCTAAATATTCTATGGCAAATCTTGGTATCTGGCTTATAGCTGCTGATTCACCTTTTCTTGCAGCAAGCAAATCGCCCTCATATGAAAATTTATCGCTTTGGTTCTTTGTTAAGAAATATAGCTTAATTTCTCGAAAGATTGCAGATGAATTTTCAATGATATTTAACCTAGAACGGTTTTTTTCTGTAATTATTAATCCATTTGCATATAACCTGCTCCTAACAATCTTGTACAAAGCAAAATATGCAAGAGAAAATAAAGATACAGATATTACTGATAACAAGGGATTAAAGTAAATCATTCCACACGATACGAGCAGTATAAGAAAAACTTTTGCATTTATAAGCATTAATGGCTGTATGATGTTGTCAGTTAATCTAGTGCATTCATTAGTTATCATGTTAATTAGATGTGGATTATTTAATCTTTTAAATTCTGAAACAGACATGGTTAGCACTTTATTATGTAGGGAGTTTGCCACTGAAACACCAACTTTGGCAGCAAATGTTGCCAATCTCCAAATTGAATAAGCTGAAAGAGCACTTCCAATTAAAAGTAGAAATAGCAAAGATATTCCAAAAAATATTTCTGCTGAAAAATAATTTAAATACTGGCTTAAATCAAAAAAAATACCTGAGGAGGTTGTTAAAAATTCAATATATGGTGATATTAATGATATTGAGATTAGCTCTATAAATGCTGCAAATACTACAATTATCTGCAAAAATAGAAATGTTTTCTTGTCTTTGTGATTTATAAGCTTATAGAATTTTAATAGTTCGTTAAGAATGTTATTTTCCATTATGACCTTATGACATTCTTAAATCTTTTCCGATAAATTCCTCTTGTATCTATTATGAGTTTTGAATGCCTTTGAATCTCAGCATAGTCATAAGCATCATGATCAGTTGCTATTACAACACAATCAAATTTGCTTAGTCTTGTCTTGCTTATATCTGAAAATTTAATATCAAAATCAAAATTTCTTAGTTTTGGTATTGATTTAAAATATGGATCATTAAAATTTAACTTTGCGCCTTTTAAAATTAGCTTTTCTAGAATTTTTAACGATGGCGATTCTCGCAGATCATCAATATTCTTTTTATAAGATAAGCCCAATAGTAGAATATTTGAATTATTTATTGCCTTTGAGTGTTCATTAAGGCCATTGATTATCTTATCAATTACGAAATTAGGCATCGATGCATTTATTTCACCCGCTAATTCAATAAATCTTGCGTTAATATCATATTCTTTTGCTTTCCATGAAAGATAAAATGGATCAATTGGAATACAGTGGCCTCCAAGACCTGGCCCAGGGTAATAAGGAGTAAAGCCAAATGGTTTTGTAGAAGCAGCATCAACAACCTCAAAAATATCGATACCCATCTTATCTGAAACTATTTTCATTTCATTAACTAATCCTATATTTACAGCCCTGTATATATTTTCTAGAAGCTTTGTCATCTCTGCTACTTTAGTAGAGCTTACAGGCACAATGTGTTCTATTGCATTACCATAAATTTTTATAGCAATATCTAAACAATTTTTAGTATGTCCACCACATATTTTAGGTATCGTGTTTGTGGTGAAGTTTTTATTTCCTGGATCTTCTCTCTCAGGCGAGTATGATACAAAAAAATCTTTTCCAACTTTGAATCCCTTTACTCTTTCGATTTCTTTAACGATCAATTCTTCAGTTGTGCCTGGGAAAGTGGTACTTTCTAAAGAAATCAATTGTCCTTGTTTTAAAAAAGGCATAATGCTCTTTACAGTTTCTTTAACATAAGATAAATCTGGTTCTTTATGTTTATCCAAAGGAGTAGGAACACATAAAATTATTACGTCAGCTTTTGATATTAGGTCAAAATTTGTATCAAAAGATGCCTCATTTTTGTTAAAACAATTTAAAGACTCATTATTTATGTGATTGATATAGCTTCTATTTCTCTTTAAATAGTCAATTTTTTTCTTGTCCCTATCAATTCCTAAAACCTTATATCCAACTGATGAAAACCTAATTATTAATGGCAAACCAACATAACCCAAACCAACAATACATACGGTTGCATCTTTGTTTTCAATTTTGTTAATTATGTTCTTTTTAAATGTCATTTATTTTGCTCTCTGATCTTATTTATTATTTCAAGTGTTAATAGTGATACTTTTTCTTCACGATTGTAATCTATTTTATTTTCAATAATATCTGAAATCATTTTTACAAACTGATTTTCTGGAGTTATTTTCTTTACCTCTACTTGGGTATTATTTTGATATTTTTCAAAAGTTGGGGCTATTTTATCATTTTTGCTAAATGCAAAGTTGAATTTATATGTATACAAATCTGACTTAAATAAAATTTCATTTCTATATTCTTGGCCTATTGCCCAGGAAGCTATAGCGTAAAAATTTTTATAATTCATTAAGCAGGTTCCTACTAAATCAACTGGTTTTGAAGGTTTTGTTACAGAATTGAAGTTCAGAGGCTTCCCAAAAAGATTTAAAAGAATCGAGATAGGATAAAAACCAACATCATTAAGTGCCCCACCACCAAGTTTTGCTTTATATCTAAAATCTGTCCTTTTTTGATGAGGTATACAAAAATTAGCTTCTACATAATTTATTTCCGATATATTTTCTTCTAAAAAATTAACTATATGATTATAAAATGCATGATATTTATACATGCAGACTTCAAAAAGAAGAACGTTGTTCTTTTTAGCTGCATCATAATACTTTTTAGCATTTCTATAGTCTAAGCATAGTAATTTTTCACAAATGATATTTTTTTTCTCTTTGATGCATTTGAGGATGTAATCATCATGAGTTTGAATAGGAGTAGCAATATGATAGAAAGCACAGTCTTGCTTAAACAAGTATTTAAGCGGAGTGGTTTCAATTTTTCCATCAATAAAAGTATCATTAACCTTGCGATCAAATATTGTTATTTTTTCTATACTATCTAATTCAGAGTAAGCGGCAATCAAATTTTTTTTAACATGATTTCCGTTACCAATTATGCCTATTTTCATATTAAATAAATGAAATTATCCCTCTTAAATGTGGAGCAACTATTGCATTCTCATGCCTTATAAGCTCTTTAATATTAAATAAAGTAATCCACTTAAATCTATCATTAGGCAATTCAATATCTGCATCTTCTGATAGCTCAATAAGCATAGATCTATTTCTTTTATTGAAAAGCCTTCCACCATCCTCGGATGTCCATTGATCAATCAAAACTTTGCAATTATTTTTTTCAGGATTTAAAAATAAATCACTAAAGTTAGTTTTTTTGCCTTTATGTGCTCGTTTTATATTACTAAAAGTAGCTTGCAGGGTTGTGCTTATTTGAACGATATTATAATTTCCTGGCTCTTCTTTTGCTTCTACAAGATAGAAGGGAATGTCATTAATTCTTTTTCTTACTAAGCCAAGTATTCCACCATCAAAACCCTCTTGAGTTAAAAAAGGCTGATCCCACCCCTTTTGAACTTCTCGAGAATCAGTTCCGATTATTCTATAGCCCTCAACTCTAAAAAACTCACCTGATGAATGAACTATTGAGCCATTTTCATCAAGAGACCATTCTTTTAATTCATTTAAGGGAACTCTATTGGCTACCATGGTTGAGTTTTTTCTTAAAGCAAGATACCAATCCTTTATTTCTTTAATAGATTCTGTTCCCGGAAAATTATGTAAACTCTCAAATTTAAATTCTACAAATTCATCAACAATTAAATTTTGCATATATAAGCCATGAATAAATTCCTTAAGTTTTTGTTTATAATCAAACTCCATTTTGATGGCCTACTATTTTTTTAAAAGATTTATAATCATCTACAACATCATCAAACTTATATTCTCTGTCACAAAGTACAACCAGTAATGCATTCTTTGAAAAATTAATCATTTTTCTCCAAACTTTGCCGTCTAAATATAAACAAGAACTTTTTTCGTCTAATTGAATTATGTCAATTTCATTTCCATTATCTAAATGTATTTCTAGAGACCCTTTAAGACACAATAGAAGTTGTTTTAATTCTTTATGTGAATGCTCTCCTCTTACCGCTTCATCTTTCAGATTTCTTAAAAAGAAGACTCTTTTCACATTAAAATCAAATTGTTCCCCCAGTTCTATTACACCAAGTTCTCCTGTATTTTCTTTTATTACAGGATACTCTGATAAGCACCAAGCCAGAGAACCATTACTAAATCGAGATATTTTCTTCAAAACCTATCCTGTAATTATTTTTTTTAAATATGATCCATATGAGCTATTTGAATACTGGCTTGCTAAAGTCTTTAAATCTTCTTTACTAATCCAGTTTTTTTGCCACGCTATCTCCTCAAGGCATGCAATCTTAAAACCCTGCCTCTTTTCAATTGTTTCAACAAATAAGCTTGCAGCAAGAAGGCTGTCATAAGTACCTGTATCAAGCCATGCAAAACCTCTTCCAAAGAGTTCTAGATTTAATTTTTTTTCATGAAGATATACATTATTGACGCATGTTATTTCCAATTCTCCTCTTTTTGATGGTTTTATTGATTTTGCTATATCAATAACATCGTTATCATAAAAATATAAACCTGTAATTGCATAGTTTGACTTTGGATTAATTGGTTTTTCTTCTATGCTAAGGACTTCTTTATTTTCATTAAACTCGATAACACCAAATCTTTCAGGATCATTCACCTGATATCCAAATACTGTTGCACCTCTTGTATTTTCTTTTACTTTTTTTAATAGAGGGGTAAATCCTTGTCCCCAAAAAATATTATCTCCTAAGATTAATGAAACAGGATCTTTGCCAATAAAATCTTCTGCTATTAGAAATGCATCAGCTAAGCCTCTTGGTTCATCTTGAATTGCATAAGATATATTTATTCCAAATGATTCTCCATATCCTAAAATATTTTTATAAAGCTTTTGATCTTCTGGAGTAGTGATAACTAATATGTCACGTATCCCAGCTAACATTAAGACAGACAATGGATAATAAATGAGTGGTTTGTCATATATAGGTAAAAGCTGTTTTGAAATTCCCTTTGTTATCGGGTAAAGTCTGGTGCCTGATCCTCCAGCTAAAATTATTCCCTTCATATTCATATTTTATTAAAATTTCTTATTTGACACATTGTTTAACCATTTTTGATTATCTAAATACCATATTATGGTCTTTTTTAAACCACTCTCGAAGGTTTCAGATGCATGCCAATTTAAATCTTTGGAAATCTTTCTTGCATCAATTGCATATCGTTTATCATGACCAGGCCTATCATCAATAAACTCAATCAGCTCGCTATAACTCTTTCTGTTGAGTAGAGGGTTTTTCTCTTCAATGGGTAGCATTTCGTCTAAAATTGAACATATGCTATTAACAACATCAATATTTCTCCTCTCACTATTTGATCCTATATTATAAGTTTCTCCAGGAATGCCTTTTGTAAGTACCTCTATTAACGCCTCAGCATGGTCCTCTACATATAACCAATCACGAATTTGAGATCCATTTCCATAAACTTCAATTTTATTACCTGTCACGGCTGAGATAATAGTCTTTGGAATAAGTTTCTCAGGATATTGAAAAGGTCCATAGTTATTTGAACAGTTAGTGATTAATATTGGTACATCATAGGTTCTTGACCAAGCTCTAACTAAATGATCTGATGCCGCTTTTGATGCGCTGTAAGGTGAACTTGGAGAATATGAAGACGTCTCTGAAAATAATTCAAGCTCAGCATTTACTTCTAAATCATCTGGGTGGGGCAAATCACCATATACTTCATCGGTTGAAATATGATGGAATTTAAAAAAATTTTTCTTTGTTTCCTCAACACTATCTAAATAAGCTCTTGTTTCTTCTAGAAGACTAAAAGTTCCAAGAATATTTGTATTAATGAATTCATCTGGTGAGTGTATGGACCGGTCAACATGGGATTCTGCTGCTAAGTGCATAATAGCATCAGGCTGATATTTAGTTAGTACACTTCTAATTTTTTTTCTATTGCAAATATCAAATTCTTCAAAAAAATACCTGGAGCTATTTGATACCTCTTCAATAGATTCAACATTACCCGCATAAGTTAATTTATCAATGTTTATTAAAGAGTGGCTTGTTTTATTTATGAGATGCCTAGCTACAGATGAACCAATGAATCCGCAACCACCTGTTATTAATATTTTCATTTACAAGCCAGCTATCCTTTCTATATTAGTTATGAATTAATCGTATACTAATTATAAATTATTTGTATTTTTTCTTTACATTTTTTTGGTTTAGCACGCTGCTTAGAATGGTGCCCAGGGCCGGACTTGAACCGGCACGAAGTTTCCTTCGAGGGATTTTAAGTCCCTTGTGTCTACCAATTTCACCACCTGGGCAAATGTCCGTCAAATTTTATCATCGAATGATATATTTTGCTCTGATTCTCTTCTATCAAGATCCTTGTATTTAGACCTTATTCTATTATTTGATTTTATAGTTGTTTCCAATAGCTTTAAATCTACATTCTTCGAATCAGCATATTTTACTAATGCAAGACTATCCTTTGGGAAACATGCACCACCAAAACCCTTTTTACCATCATGTCCAGGAACGCTCATATGACTATCACCTATTCTTTTGTCACGAGATATTATATTAATAACTGACTCCCAGGTATCTAAAGTATCAAGCTTTTCAAAAAGTGAATGCATTTCATTAAAAAAAATTACCTTTGATGCAAGGAAAGTATTTATTGAATATTTGATTAAAGATGCGGTTTTGAGGTCAGTAAATATATGTTCTTTTGTCTTACATCTTGAATGCCTAATATAAGCATTTGATACTTTCGATGATATATTCCTATCACCGCCGAATATGATCATATCTGAATTTATGAAATCTAAATTTGCGTGCTTTTCTCTTAAAAATTCTGGATTATATATTAGCTTTGGCTCTAATTTCGATATTGTCTCTAGAACTGATGGTAATACTGTACTTTTTACAACCTTTATAGCATCAGGGCAGGATTCAATTAACTCCATTATAACACTTTCAATAATTGAGTAATCTTGACTACCATCGGCCCCCATGGGGGTTGGCACACATATAAAGACAATTTCTGGATTAAAATTTTCCAAATCTTTTATGTTTGTTTTATATAAAGGATCAACAATAAATTTTTCAACTCTTGTATTGAATCCCCAATCTGTTGCCTTTCCGACAAACCCATGACCAACGATGCCTATCTTTATTTTTTTATAGATTTTCATATTCTGAATGCCATTTTAAAAAATTATCTATACCTTTATTAAAGTTTATTTCAGGTTGATATCCTAATAGATTTTTTGCTTTTGTTATATCAGCATGGGTAATCTGTATTTCATTTTTTGTATGAATATTCTTGATCTGATAACTTTTATTTATTTTTTTACTTAGAGTTCTTAAAAGATTATTTGTAGTAATGGGAAGATTGTTGCCAAGATTAAATATTTCATTCTTAATTTGTTTCTTTTCTCTAAATAAATATTTTATAGATGCTTCTACCCCATTGATAATATCGTCGATGTATGTCATGTCTCGGGCCATTAAACCTTTATTATTAAGATTAATAATTTTTGAATTTTTTAGTGCTTCTGTAAATAAGAAATAGGCCATATCTGGTCTTCCATAAGGACCGTAAACGCTGAAGAATCTCAGACCAATAATAGAAATATCAGACTCATTACAAATTTTGCTTGCATAATTTTCATTTACTAATTTTGATATGCCATATTTTGATTTTGGTTTAAGTTCTGATCTATTTTCAGAGAATTTTTTGCTATTTGAATCAGAATAAACAGAACTACTTGAAGCGTAGATTATCTTACTTATATTCTTTAGCTTACAAAAACTACAAAAAGCTTTGAATCCATGAATATTTGAATGTGTGTAAAGGTGCTCCTTATCTTTTTTTACTCTTACACCTGCCTGTGCTGCAAGATTTATAGCTAAATCAAAGCTGGGTTCTTTAATTTTTATATTATTTATATCTTGGAGGTAAAACTTAAAATTTTTATTTTTAAGTTTGTCTCTTCTGTATTCTTTTAAAGAAATATCATAATAGTCATTATGATTATCTATGCCAACAACCTTATGCCCAGCATTAAGAAGTTTTCTAACTAGATGAAATCCGATAAAACCCGAAGATCCTGTTACTAAAATTTTCATTATTTGGAGGCTGAGAACGGAATCGAACCGATGTTAACGGAGTTGCAGTCCGCTGCATAACCACTCTGCCACTCAGCCTTTTATGATTATTTTAAACTAATAGCTATAGGAATCATCTTTAAATGGACCATCCTCTTTTACTGAGATATACTCTTGCTGAATTTTTGATAGTTTAGTAACTGTGCCCCCAAAACCTACAACCATTAATGATGCTACTTCTTCATCAAGCTTTTTGGGTAATGGTTTTACATATATTTCTCTTGCATTGTGTGACTTTTGAGCAAAAGCTTCCTTATATAGCAATATTTGTGCTAGCACTTGATTGCAAAATGACCCATCCATTACACGGCTTGGATGGCCTGTTGCTAGAGCTAAATTTACTAAACGCCCCTCTGCCAGAAGTATTAAATAATCGTCTTTGGATCTTAAGATTTTATGAACACCTGGTTTAACCTCATACCATTCATATGTTTTTAGAAATTCTACATCAATCTCATTATCAAAATGTCCTATGTTGCATACAACACAACCTGAGGATAGTTCTTTGAGCATATATTTATCTAAAACATTAATATTTCCTGTCGTAGTTACTACTAGATCATATTTCTTCAATAGTTCTTTATTTAAATTTGTGCCGTCATTTGTAACATTTCCATTTTTATAAGCTGAAACTAAAGAAAACCCATCAAAACATGCTTGCATTCCACATATTGGATCAATTTCTGTAACATCAACAATCATTTTTTGTTGTTTTAGAGATTCGGCAGAACCTTTTCCAACATCACCATACCCTATAACAAGTGCTTTTTTTCCAGAAAGCAGCATATCAGTTCCGCGTTTAATTGCATCATCGAGGCTATGACGACAACCATACTTGTTATCATTTTTAGATTTTGTAATTGAATCATTTACATTGATTGCTGGAACTTTTAACTCACCTTTTTTGAGCATTTCTTTAAGTCTTTTTACTCCAGTAGTTGTTTCTTCTGAAATGCCATGAATATTTTCCAACATCTCAGGGTATTCATTGTGAACTTTTATAGTTAAATCTCCACCGTCATCTAAGATCATGTTTGCATCCCAAGGCTTACCATCTTTTAGAATCGTCTGCTCCAGACACCATTCATATTCTTCTTCTGTTTCACCTTTCCAAGCAAAAACAGGTATCCCAGCAGCAGCAATAGCAGATGCAGCGTGATCCTGTGTAGAAAAAATATTACATGAAGACCACCTTACTTTCGCGCCAAGAATGATAAGTGTTTCAATTAATACTGCTGTCTGGATAGTCATATGTATGCAGCCCATAATTTTTGCACCTTCTAGAGGCTGTTGACCTTTATATTTTTCTCTTAACTGCATTAAAGCAGGCATTTCATTTTCCGCAAGAATGATCTCTTGTCTTCCAAAATCTGCAAGCTTTATATCTTTGACTTTATAATCTTTATTAATTATTCGTCCCTCATCCCTTTGAATACTGTTTTTTTTCTTTTTTCATTATCATCAAGAATTGATTTGAAAATATTGGTATTTAGATTATTTTTTAAACAGAAGCTAGACATAGCGTTAGTGTCTTTTGGAAGGCATGGCCCAGAAAAGCCTCTTAAATCATCGTTTACCTTTAGGTAATCTGAGTTATAGTCATTTCTAGATAAAACTCCTTCCAATACTTTTTCATAGTCAGCATTTAAAAACTGAGATATTTCATAATATGAGTTTGCAAACGAAACCCTCATTGCATTGAATGTATTATGAAAATACTTAACAAGCTCAGCCTCTGAAGGACTCATTATTTTTACACCAGAAAATACATCAGCATGACTTTTAATAATCAAATCCACTATATTTTTATTTTCTGAGCCAACTACTAATGTTCCATAATTTAAGAAATCCTCTTTTGCACATCTTTCTCTTAAGAATTCAGGCACAAAACATATGTTGTTATTTTCATGCTTTTGAATAATACGATCAGTAAAACCTGGTTCAATTGTACTCTTTATAGCAATCACACCATTGTACTCTAGGTCGCATAGCTCACTTATTACTGATTCTACTATTGAAGTATTGCATGAACCATCAGCATTTGATGGCGTAGGGACACATACATATATTATTTCGGCACTTATAACATCATCTATTCTGGTATCTAACTTGATATCATGTCCTAAGACTTCATTTCCAATTTCTTTAAAGCTGTCAAAACATGCTTGCCCAACAACTCCTAAACCAATTACACCTAATTTCATAGCAACTCCTGTAGTGTCAATCTTAATCCCTCTTCAATCGAAACTTTTGGCTCAAATTGTATCATTGACTTTAATTTCTTAATATTCGGACATCTCCTAGAAACACTGCCCTCAGGCGCATCTTTTAATTCAATTTCTTTATTTATTCCCATTATTTCTAAAATAATATCAGCAACTTCTTTTATAGTATTTTCAATGCCAGAACCAATATGTATGACTTGGTTATCAGCTTCTTTACACAAGGAAAGCTCTATTACAGCTTCTATTGCATCGTCAATATAACAAAATGATCTTGTATTTGACCATCCGTATAAACTTATATCTCCCATTTTTGCACGGTCAACAAATTCTGGAATAAAGTGGTCTTTTTGATTTGGTCCATAAATATTATTAAACCTATGAATTTGAAATATTTGATTAAACTTTTTAAATGCTGCTCTGACTGCTAACTCGCCATGATATTTAGAAGCTGCATAAGTCCATCTTAAGTTAGATGGGTCTTCAAAAAAAACGCCCACATTTTCATCAGTAGGTATTAGCGTTAGATCTCTTTCAACAGTATCAGAATATATTTCACATGTTGATGCATAAATAAATTTTTCAACTTTTCCACCATATCTTCTTATTAAATTAAGTGTAGGGATGGTGCTATCTTCTAGTACTTCAAGAGGCTTTTCATAAAAGAACTTAGTTCCATTATATGCGGCTAGATGAAAAACATAATCAACATCTGGTAAGTTTTGAACTGATTGTAAATCCTTTAAATCTATTCCAATATCTTTATCGCAAAGAATTACTTCATTACAATGTTTAATTCTATTCACTAGATGGGATCCAATAAATCCAGACGATCCTGTAACTAAAATAGTTCTATTCTGGATCATTATTTCCCTCGTAGTAAGAATGTCTAACAATATCTTCCTCTATCGTTTTATCGCCATATTGAAGCTCAATTATTTTACATACAGCATTATTAGGATTTATGATTTGATGCCATTCACCTAATTTTATCACCATTACATCATTCTTCTTTAAGGTTATTTTTTTAGTTTTCAGTGGATCAGATTCTGAGAAACGAACATCGCAGCCGCCCTCTGAAACAAACCAAATTTCATGCCTATGATTATGTTTTTGTAAGCTCATGCCTCTACCTGGTTCTACAATAAGTTCCTTGAGCTTCACATTTCCTGATTGAAATAGATTGTAAAATTTACCCCAAATTCTTTCTTCATTAGGATATTGCCACTCTTTTAAAATCCAGCTACTTGAATTTTTTTTATCATCACCACCAACGCTAAATTCAAAATTGATTCCTTTTACTTCCATTTCAGGAATATTACCTTTTCCTCTATCTCCTCCATTGCAAAATGTAATTTCAGCTTCGGGGTATTTTTTTTTAATTTTATGAAGGGCATTCATTGCAGTGCCTTGTTCATCATCGGCAAAGTCAATTACCTCACTAACACTTTTAAGGTTTTGGAGAACACTTTTTCGTTCATCAAAAGGCATGAATGCTTTACCCTTTTTTTCTATAAGCCATTTGTCGCTATTCAAAGCAACTATTAAGTAATCTCCAAATTTTTTTGCCGCATTAATATAGCTAACATGTCCAGAATGAATTGGATCAAAACCGCCACTCACTACTGAGATTTTCATATGTGCATAATACTACAATTAAAGGTTTTTAAGTAATTTTATGAGTTTTCTTAGAAGCATTATGGGATACCTAATTGAGAGGAAGCCTATCTGATATTGATACCTGATCACTTTCAATCTTTTCACAAATCCTAAATTTGCACTTATTCTATTTTTTCTTTCATCACAAAAAAATTCTGTATGGTTAAATAAAGGTTCTACTAAAAATTGAACTTCATTGTTATGAATATTTTCTTTTGAAATATTAGATATTATTTTCTCGATCTGTAAGAGAGTAGCTTCGTCAATTTTTAATAGTCTATTAGTCAATTCTAAATCAATTTCAGTTTTGTATTTTTTTAAAATTTTTTTTAGGTCAAGTAAAAAAATTAGACCATCGCCAAGTGAGTTATGAATAACTCCATGGTATATAGCATGTAAAATCATGCATTCTACTGATGGAATATGGATTCCTTTTACTTTATTAGAACTTTCAATAAAAATCTCAGTTAATGGGCATGTCTTGTATGCTTGAGGTGAAGTTACTCTGTGATGAAGTTCAATTACAGTACCTCTCTCATTTGATAATGGAGGCAAATGATGCATAGGCTCAAGAAAGTGAGAACTATCATTACATTGGGTATTAAAATAACTAAAGCCAATAGACTTTAGATGCTCATAAGCTTTGTTTATGTCATTTTTGGGCACAAGAATGTCTATATCTCTGCAATGTCTTTCATCAGGGGTATATATATCTGCTAGATTTAAAGCCATACCTTTCATAAATATTGCTTTAATACTCGATGATTTTAATTTCGAATTTATAAGATACATATCCTCGTACATTGCAAAAAATTTATATTGATAATTTTTTGAAAGTTTAATAAGTTTTCTTCTAAGAGCAGAATTTGAATCATCAAAAATAATACTTTTATTTAAGAAACCGGAATATAAATTATCTCGACTTTTTTCCCAAATATAATTTTCTTCCTCTTTAGATAAAGGAGGGCTTTGAAATGTTCTCGAAAGGAGTGGTTGGCAAAATATTTGATTAACGTTTTTATATAACAATTAACTGACCTCTAAGATTTGTAAATCTTGTAATCTGTTTAAAAATTCGTTTACATCATTATCTAATTCTTTAGAATCAAAATGTTTTTTTAATTCTGTAACTAAAGTTTTCTTTGAATACTCTTTTTGTTTAATTAAAGATAATATTCTTTTACCAATATTATTAATTTCAAAATATTTGCCGGTTTCAATATTAAGGATGATTGATTCATTATCAAAATTTTGGATCAAGACTTTGTCTTTAATTTTTAATATAGGTGTTTTACAATTTTTCATAATTTTTTTTAAGATGTTTTGTGACCATATCAGTATTGGCCATTATATTCCCCTTCTTTCTCATAAAATAATACATCTTTACTTTTTCGAAGAAAAAGGAAGAGTGCTGTATTAATATTGACGCTGACTCCATGCACGAGTTAAGTGGAAAACAAGTATAGGCTGATTGAAGAAAAGCAGCGATTTTTTCTTTTGGGTTGTTTATCTCTTTGATAGTGTCGTCATTGCCCCATCTAAGGATATAACAGCTTTTTACTGGAATACTTTTATAGATATTATTATGAGACTTGAAGAAGTTTCTATCTCTATCATCATTAATTTCAAATTTTTCATTATTTATATTAATTTCGTTTTCAATTGCTGAGTCAATTTTAAAATAGCTTAATCCAGGGTAGATAGATACCTCACTATTGCTACACTCAAAACCTATCGTATCGTCTGATATGATTTCAAATTCTTTACTTAAAGCTGCTACTGTAGAAGATTTGCCAGAACCGGACTCACCCATGAATAATACTGAAAAATTGTCTACTTTTATTGCACTTCCATGCAAAGCTAGCTTTCTTCTTTGATAATAAGAATAACCTAATCCATGATTAATAATTTTACTTAAAGAGTTTAAATTAAGTTCCTTAAAATTATATGTAAGCAGCTCACCATTTCTATCAATATTTATAGCTCCAATTTGTGGATAATTTAAGATAGTTTTTTCGAGATTGCAGGAAAAAATTTTTTTGTCATTGTTAATTTTTATTGAAGGGTCATATTTGATTTCTAAGTCTGGTTTTAAATTATGAGGACATTCATCTATTAATTGTAAACAAATATCAGAATTGATATTTAATCCAAAAAAATTGTATTGAAGGATATTTGACAATTAAGATACTTGGAGTGGGGCAAATTCACCATCTTGCCCACCAATTTCTTTGTCGCCGCCAGGTATGCCTTTAATTAGCTCTAAAGCATCACCAATCTCAGATATTTCAGGTTTAGACCATTTGCTGTTTGACATTGTTAGATTCTATTGCGTCGTATTTGGAATGTAAAGTATATAAACATTTTTTTTCTTTCATAAATATTATTTTAAGTGTAAATTTTTAATTGAAATTTTTGTTTAACCACTGAGATAAATAAACAAGCTTATAAAGGATATTTGCATTTTGCTGATGTGGATCTTGTCTATATTTCTTCAAAAAAATCATCAGTTTTCTCTTATCAATAATTTTTTTTAAATAGGATTTTTTTTCGCCAATAATAAATTTGATTATTTGATCATCAGTGAGTTTATTGAATTCATTTCTGAAGACTGGACTTAAATCTCCTTTATCTGTTCGCTTTAAAACTTTTTCTGAAACTATTCCCCTCATTGATTTCCTAAAATAATATCTGTCATATCCTTGATACATTTTTTCTTTCATTGGAATATCTAAGCAATACTGCATTAAATCTTTTTCATAAAAGGGTGTTATTATTTCAACGCCGAACCTTTTCCCTATATGAAAACTTAGCCTGCTACCATATTTTGAGAATAATGAACTTGCTGAAACTTCCTCATATTCATAAACATTTTTTTTTCCAGGGAGGTCTATATAGGGAAAATAACCATGAATTTCGTTAAATCGCTCATAAGAGTTAAAAGGCATATCGTCTTTTAGAAATAGATTTAAATTAAAGTAGTCAATCCTATTTTTATCAGAAAGTAACCTTATTTTTTGCCATGAAATTGGAATAATTGGCTTCAAAACAAATCTCTTGATGAGATTATAGACACTAACTACTTTACTAGTTCTTGGTCTTGAAAATTCGTTGAATTCTTTTAGTAGACTAAAGATCCGAAAATTTTCTCCCAATTCCCTAAACCTTGCATTTCCATGGCCTACTACACTATCACCGCCACTCCCATCAAATAAAAATTTTATATTTTCTTTTTTTAGCTCCCTCAGAATAGCAAAATTTATATACAAATTCGGGGATAATGCTGGCTCACAAACATCTGTGAGCTCATCAAATATCTTGAGTGGTCCATTCTTGTTAAAAGGTATCTTTTTTGATGAACAATTAATCTTCGATAAAACAGAGTCTATATATTTACTTTCATCAGCTAAATTCTTTTGCTTTGGATCAAGTTCAGGAAATATAGCAGAAAAAGTATGTATTCTTTTATTTAACTTCTTATGTTTATTTAAATAATCTATTGCACTTGTGATGCTGCTAGAATCAAGACCGCCACTTAGAAGTGTCGCGATATTTTGACCTACCATAGAAAGCTTAGATGATATAGTTCTTAGAAATATATCTTTTGTTTGTTGAGTCGAATATGATGCGGTTTTATATTCTGATTTAAATTCGAAATATTTCTCTATTTTTATTTTTTTAAAATTATTAAATATATGAATAAATGAACTTCCTGAAACATGCATTACATTTTTATAAATAGTTCTGCTTTCTCTGGGCAAACCACTTACCAGATAATCAAATAATATTTCTTCATCAAGCTCTTTTTTTAAAGCCTTATGAATATAAAGCAGTCTTGGATCTGAAACAAAGGTAACTCCTTTTTTTCCCATAGAATAATAAATTGGGTAAATATTATTATGATCTGAAGATGCGTAAACACAATTATTGACTCTGTCATAAATAATTGTTGAAAAGGGTCCTCTCAACATAAGAAAGACTTCGTTACCAATTATATTGAATAGCTTGCTTATTAGATCTGAATCACTTTCTATATCTTGCAAATTGAATTTTTCTATTAAAGCTTCCTTATTCTCAATTTTTGAATAAGAAAATATAAATAAATCTTTAGTTGATTTGAGTGTTTGCTTGACATCACTTCTTGCAAAAAGCAATTCAATGTTTTCTTCATTATGAGCATCATGTTTTGCGCTCGCATTTTGCATTACACTTGTACTGTGCTCTACATTTGATATTAATAGCGTGAAATTTTCCATTTTAACCAATTGTAAGGATATCAATGAGGTTATTGCTTTTCTTCAAGTATTCATGGTTGTCTACTGAAACCCATGAGTGAGAGTAAAATTCTTTTTTTTTAGAGATACATATATTTATTTTTGCGTTGTATCCAAGTCTACGCAAAACAAAATAAAATGCCATTGATTTTGTGAGGCACTTTTTCAAACCAAGAAAATTAGCTACTTTTATTTGATACTTAAATAAAAAACTTAGCTCATTGTTTCTTTTCCTAGTATTTACTTTTTGATTTTCTAGATGGGAAATAATTTTTCTAAAAGTTTTTTGACGAGCCAAAATTAAGGAATAGATATTAAAAAATATTATTAAACATAATAGATATATCTTAGTAGTATAAGAATGAGCCATTTGCTTTTGCATATTTAATTGCGTGCCTTAACATTAGTATAGACGAGAGGCCATAAAAAATATTCAGAATACATAGGTGCATTAAATTACTCTTAAAAATTTCATAATTAAACCCTGCCTCATTAAGCATTCTAAAATTTTCCAAAGAAGGGCTTAGAGAGAATAAAGCGGAAAAGAATGAAAGCTCTTCATATAATAATTCTTTTGGAAAATATATCTCTGCAAGAATTAGTGAAAATGTTACATATAAAATTGGGACTAAACTTGATTTTGCAAACCAAATGCTAAATGAAGATCCTATTAAACTAATGAATACAAAAGAACTAAGAAGAAGCAATAATGTCAATATAAAGTGAAATAAATATTGGAAATCAATTAATAGATAGCCTGCTAAAGCGCTACCAAGTATTAAATAAATACTTACTTTCAACAAGCTCATAAAAATTTGGTAAAGATTGCACCCAAATATAGCAGCATAATTTCCCATTGGTAAAAGAATAATCTCTTCAAGAATTCCGGTTTTTTTCATATCTTCCATTTCCCTGGGAGCTGAACCAACTATTAAAGTGAGCACATCCATGAAACATAAGCCAAAAATGGCATATGAAAAATATGATTCGATATCAAATGATAATTGCTGATCAATTTTTATAAATTGAGATATAAAAAAGAGGATAAATACTTTCAAAAAAATTGAAATAAAATCATACATAAAGGACATCTTATAACTCATCTTGATTAAGAAATCTTTTCTTAAAAATGCATAAAGCTTTGAAAATATTTTCATTTTAAAAATAACTCACTTAATTCTTTGATAGATAATTCCTTGCTGATTTCAATTTCTCTTACGAGCGTACTATCTTCAAGCATGATAATCTTATTAGCCAAACCTATTACTTCGTCTAAAGAGTGCGTTGAGAAAATAACCGCATGAACTTTTTTTTCAACAAGTAAATTTTTTATAAAGTCCAAGATTTCTTTTTTTGCAACAATATCTAAATTTGATGTTACTTCATCAAATAATAATACTTTTGCATTTCTTAAGATTGCTCTTGCAAACGATACTTTTTTCTTTTCTCCACTCGAAAGAGTCATATAAAGCGAGTCTTTTCTATTTAGTAAATTCAAGAAACCTAAGACTTCTAGAACTTTTTTATCAAAATCATCATTGTATGATGAAAAAAATCTTAGATTCTCATAAACAGAAAGTCGAAAAAAAAATGACCTATCATTTGTATTAACAATTGAAATTTTTTGATCAATGCCATTCTTGAAAAATATTGATCCTTGATCAGGCAACAATAAACCTGAAATTGTTTTTAATAGGGTAGTTTTTCCTGAACCATTTCTTCCTAATAACGCAATACAATCTCCCTTATTTATTTTAAAAGATATGTCTTCTAGTACCTTCAGTTTTTTTTCAGATTTCTTAAATAAGTTCAAAGGATTGCTTTGAAATGATTTCGATATGTTTTTTATATCAATCATAATTTTAGAACTTAACAATTTCTTCCCACTTGAAATCATTATTTTCTCTGCCAAAGTGGCCATAAGAAGCAGTTTTTAAGTATATTGGAGTTAAAAGTTGTAGGTTTTCAATGAGGCCAGATGGGGATAAATCAAAATTATCCTGAACAATTTTATTGATTTTTTCTAAACCTATTTTTTCAGACTCAAATGTGTTGATATAAACTGATATAGGTTCAGAAACTCCAATAGCATATGACGCTTGTACTTCACAATAATCACAAAGCTCATTTTTAACTAATGATTTTGCCACTTGTCTTAACCCATATGCAGCTGAGCGATCTACTTTTGATGGATCTTTGCCTGAAAAGCCGCCGCCGCCGTGTCTTGCCATACCGCCATAGGTATCTACAATAATCTTTCGGCCAGTTAAACCACAGTCACCAACTGGGCCACCAATTACAAATCGACCAGCAGGATTAATGAGATATTTTGTTTCACTATCTAAAAGTGTCTCTGGTAAACATGAATCAATAATTTGTGTTTTAACGATTTCTCTTAAGTCTTCCAAATTCAGATCATCACTATGTTGTGTTGAA
>MDTG01239074.1_pt1 | contig 33911 bp, 30 predicted proteins | sample 811421 | NCBI WGS metagenome assembly MDTG01 (sample SAMN05326645, study PRJNA326480) | marine metagenome | isolation source: seawater | place: Pacific Ocean: South East | collected 2011
GTTATTGAGTTGCTAAAGGGATCTTTTTCTGCACCAGCTCTAATCTTATCTAGGTCTTTTTGTAAAATCTTTCTTAACAGTTGTGTGTCTATATCTTTATCAACAGGAAAGCTACTCCAAGTGGCTGGAAGTAGTGGTTTTCTGTATAAATCCATTTCTGAATGAGCAAGTTTTCTAATATTAAGCATAATTATTTATAATTTAAATTGAAAAATTATTATACTTCAATTTTTAATTTTGGTATAAATTTTTGGTATTATTTTTAGTTTAATTATATTTATAATTAAATAAACAAAAAGTTAAATTAAATGGCACTTTTAGAAGAAAAAGTAATAAGCGTACATCATTGGACAAATAAGACCTTTAGTTTTAAAACTACAAGAAATCAAACTTTTCGTTTTAAGAACGGTGAGTTCGCAATGATAGGTTTAAACATTGATAATAAACCTTTATTAAGAGCTTATTCAGTAGCGAGTGCTAATCATGAGAACTTTTTAGAATTTCTTTCTATAAAAGTACCTAATGGTCCTTTGACTAGCAAACTACAACATATTAAGGAAAATGATACAATTATTGTTAACTCGAAATCTACGGGCACACTTGTATGCGATTATTTGCTTCCTGGAAAAAATCTTTACCTCTTTTCAACAGGAACTGGATTAGCTCCTTTTATGAGTATAATTCGTGATCCAGAAACATACGAAAAATTTGAAAAGGTGATTTTAACTCATACTGTTAGGATCCCAGAGGAATTAGCTTACAAAACGATGCTTGAAAATTTAAATACTGATGAAGTCTATAAAGATATTACAAATAATAATTTTATATATTTTAATTCAGTAACGAGAGCAGATTGGCCAAGAAAAGGAAGAATCACCGAATGGATTAAAGATGATAAGTTGTGGGCAGAAGTGGGATTAAATGATTTCAATCCAAAAAATGACAGAGTAATGATTTGTGGTTCAGAAGAAATGACTGCCGAAATCAAAAATATTTTTCTAGAAAAAGGTTGTAAAGAAGGGTCAACAAAAGAACAAGGTGATTTCGTCATTGAAAAAGCTTTTGCAGAAAAATAACTTAAGATTAGTTTATTTTGACTTTCCTTTTTGGAGAGTAGACATATGTCGACTCACTTTAGAAATTGCAAATATAAAGTACAAAAATGTTGTCATATCAAAAAAATATTTTTTAAAAAATAAAAAAACTCAAGAATTTCCTTTCGGTCAATTGCCTATTCTTACTGTAAATAATACAATCATATCCCAAACTTCAGCAATGATAAGATATTGTGGAAAGTTGGCAAATCTGTACCCAAATGATCCAATGGAATGTGCTTTAGTTGATCAGGTAATTGATTTTGCAAATGATATAACATATCTAATATCTCCTTCAATTAGAGAAAAAAATCAGAAAATTAAAAATCTAAAAAGAAAAAAACTAAATGATATTATTTTACCCGAATGGATAAATTATTTGGAAAGATTCTTCATAAATAATAATTTGAATAGTTACTTCGTTACAGAAAAATTTACAGTGTCTGATCTAATTGTTTGGAGGATTTTACTATGGTTAACCTCAGGAAAGCTTGAAAATGTTGATTTAAAAATAGAACAAAGATTTCCAAGACTTAATAAATATTTTAAATTTATATCAAATAATTCTACTGTAATAAATCTAAAAGAATATTCAAAAATAATGAAAAATCAAATTAATCTCTAGAAATCTGGTTAACTATGGGAAATTTTTGTTTCATCCAAATCAAAATTAATAATCCTGGAATACCAAAAATTGTGGAAATCAAAAAAAAATAAGTCCATCCGAGTGAACTAACCATGTAACCAGAAGGTGAAGACAGAATTGTTCTAGCAACGCCCATAATTGAACTTAGAAGAGCATATTGAGTGGCGGTATATTTCTTATTACATAAAATTGAAAGATAAGCCACAAATCCTGCAGAACCTAAACCACCAGAAAAGTTCTCGCCAGCAACTGTCAAAATAAGATAATTGAATTTTGGTCCAATTAACGATAAAAAAACAAAAAGTAAATTAGAAATTATTTGTAGAATTGAACCAATAATCAATATGTTTAAAATTCCATAAATTTTTATTAGATATCCACCAACAAATACTCCGACTAAAGTGGCAATAACGCCAAATAATTTACTTGCATTAGCTATCTCAATATTTGAAAATCCAATTTTTACATAAAAAGGGTTTGCCATTACCCCCGCAATCACATCACCTAACTTAAAGAAAAGAATAAAAGCTAAGATAATAATAAAATTTAATTTCTGTGATCTTAAAAAAAATTCTTGTATTGGTTTTATAAAAATTGAATAAAATTTATAATCTTCTTTCTTATTTTTTTTAGATTTATATTTTAATTCTTTTGGAGCAAAAAAATTTAAAAACATAAAAATAAAAATTAGAATACCTAAAAATAAGAAAACGATCTTCCATTCAACAATTTCTCTAAAATATAATGCACCGGCACCTGAAATAATACCCCCTATCCTATAACCAGCTTGCGTCATTGCTGCTCCTGCACCTTGTTCAGATTCTTTTAAAATTTCAATTCTGTAAGCATCAATTATGATATCTTGAGTTGCGGAAAAAAAAGCAACTATTAGGGATAATAAGGCACAAAAAAATAAATTGTTGTTTGGGTCATTTATACCTAATAAAATAATAGAACAACCTAAAAAGAATTGTGTAAAAACCAACCAAGTTCTTCTTTTACCTAAAAAATTACTTAAAATTGGAATTTTAAAACTATCAATTAATGGAGCCCAAAGAAACTTTAAGCTCCATGGTAATTGTGTTAAACTAAAAAGACCTATGGTGGCTATATCAATATTCTCTCTTGTTAACCAAATCATTAAAGTTGAAAGAATCAAATACAAAGGTATACCGCTAACTACCCCCATTAAGAAAATAAAGATTAATTTTTTAGAAAAATATAGTTTTTTGATTTCATAAATTCTTTTGAACATTTCTTATTGAATTTTTTTTACCATTTTTTATAATAGTGAAGTAATATAATATTATTCGTTATGAAAATTTTTTATTTGATATTAATATTTTTTTTAAGTACTAAAATGTTTGCTAACACCATACCCAATCTTGTTGGCGAATGGAATGGAAAAAATAATACTTATTCTGAACTCAAAGGTTTAAAAACCTGGGAAAAAACTATTAATATCACACAACAAAATGATAGAAGGTTTAAAGGTAATTTTACTTATTCAGATGGAACAAAAAATTTTTATGGTATTATTCACCCTGATAATGTGACCATTACATGGGTTGCATCTAATAGTAGAGGTTATAATCTTGGAAAAATTCTTGATAAAAATAAAATTAGTGCCTGTTATGTTGAATCTGGAATTGATGCAACAGTTGGTTGTTCTGAACTGATTAGAAAATAGTCAGGTTCTCTTTAAAATTTCCTTAAGAAATTTGTTTGGAGATTTTTTCGCTTCTTTTGCTTTCCCTAACCATTCTATTTTATTGAACTTCAAAAATAGCAATTGATCGAAGTATTTTAAAGCAGATTTGACGTCCGAGGTTATGGCAAAAATTGATACATCGGAGTTATTTGATAAATCTTTAATAATTTTAAAAATCTTGTTAGTTTTTATGGGATCTAATCCGGCTGTAGGTTCATCTAAAATTAGATAATTTGGTTTGTCACTCACAGCCCTACTAATTGCAACTCTCTTTTTCATACCACCTGATAATTCTGCAGGATATAAATGACTGACCGACGAATCTAAGCCCACTTTTTTGAGTAATTTATCTGATTCTTCAATTAATGCTTTTTTTGAAATTCCTAAATTTAGCTTTTTGAACATCACATTTTGCCAAACGGTTAAACTGTCAAATAAAGCATCTTTCTGAAATACGACACCAAACTTATTTAAATACGGAAACTGTCTCAAATAATTGAATTTATTAATCTTACATCCATTTATTTTTATTTCACCACTGTTTATTGGAACAAGTCCTATCAAGCTTTTTAAAATTGTTGTTTTCCCCGATGAACCTTCCCCGATAACACAGATTGAGTTAGAGGAGTCAAATGAGAAATTTAACTTTTCCAAAATTATTTTTTCACCAAACTTTACCGTTAAATTCTTAAATGCAACTGTATTTTTTTTCATTATTTTTCTAAACAATGTATAATTAAAATTAGAATTATGCAAAAAAAAATCAAATCAAACGAATGTTTTAATAATGTTTCCGTTATCCTTGCTGGAGCAGGACCAGGAAATATCAAATATTTAACAATGAACGTTTTTTTTGCGATCAAAGAAGCAGATGTTATTATATATGATGGTTTAGTAGGGAAAAAGATTATTAAGGCAGCCAAAAAAAATTGTGAATTAATTTTAGCAAGTAAGTCATCACAAAATAAAGTATGTACTCAAGAGCAAATTATTAATTGGATGATAAATTTTTCCAAACAAAAAAAAAAGGTTTTGAGACTTAAAGGCGGTGATGCTTCAATCTTTGGTAGGGGAGCTGAGGAAATTGGAGCTCTTGAAAAACATAAAATTCCATTCAAGATATTTTCTGGCATAACAGCGTCTCAGGGTGCTATGAATGTTTTAAAAAATAATTTTGTAAATTTTGACGGAAACTTTTGTTTTATTACTGGTCATAGAGCAATAAACTCATCGACTCCAAAAATGGACTTTTCTTCATTATCAAGATTTAATGGAAAAATAATCATATACATGGGACTCTCTCAACTAAGTTATATAGCAAAAAATCTTATAAAATTTGGTAAAAACAAAAAAGGGAAAGTCCAAATTGTGAAGGATATTTCTTTAAGTACTCAAAAAACTTTAAAAACTAATTTAGAAAAATGTGAAAAATCTCTAGACAATTTTAATCTTAAGCCTCCTGTTATTATTATTATTAATTGAATAACAACGAAACTGAGGAAATTATAAATCAAAAGAAAGAGAAAGAGGCTGTCACTTTAAAAAATGGGCCTAATTAGTAAATTAGGTAAAAAACATAAGATAAATAATAAAAACAGATATATATGTGTCTTGATACTGTACAAAAAAAGTACAAATTTAGAGAAAAACTCTTAGTGTAAAAAAAAATTTAATTGAATAAATAATTGGAATGAAAACCAACTTGAGTGATAACCTTGAAAAGCTTTTACAAGCCAGAATCAAAAAAAATCCTCTTAAACCCTATTACCAATTTCAAGTAAACAGGATGAGAAAGTCTTAAAAATAGAAAAATCATAGAATCAAGTAAATACAAAATACTTTACGAGGTGAACTTAAAGAAAAAAAAACTTGAACGTTTACATCTTTTAAATTTTGAATAGTTGCTGTCAAAAGTAAAATTCACATGCTCTGTAAACTCGCTAACAATTTACTTTATATTAATTTTATGTTTTACAGTTTTTTATTCTAAAATTGTAAAAACTAAATTATAACATGATTATGCGAAAAAATCTCAAAAATAATTGTGAATATTTTCTTCTAATTTTCTTTTATTTTATTAGTAAAATAATAGGGTTAAAAATATCTTCAATTCTTGGAGGGTTGTTACTCAGTATTTACGGAAAATTTTCATCAAAGAATAAAATAGCAATAAAGAACCTTAATATGGTATTTCCAAATAAGAGCATAGAAGAAAAAAAAATTATAATAAAAAATATGTGGTTTCACTTTGGAAGAGTTTTAGGTGAATATCCACATCTTAATAATATCAGAGCATTTAATGACAAATATGTTAAAATTGAAGGAATTGAAAATCTTTTGTTACCTCTTAAAAAATACAACAATTGTCTTTTTTTCTCAGCACATTTAGGTAATTGGGAACTTACATCTCATCCACTTACAGAATCAGGTTATAAAATTTCATTTATTTATAGATCACCAAATAATAAAAAAGTAGATGAACTTTTAAGAAAAATAAGGATGAATTATGGAGTAGATCTAATAAGAAAAGGTTCAGTTGGTGCTAGAAAATGTATTAAAATACTAAAACAAGAAAAAGGAAATATAGGTATGTTAATTGATCAAAAAATGAATGATGGGATAGAAACAAATTTTTTTGGACAAAAAACAATGACAGCCTCTGCAATTGCTAAATTTTCACTTAAATATAAATGTCCCATTATTCCTTCTGTTTGCAGAAGGAAGAGTGATATAAATTTTGTAATAAAATATTTACCAGAAATAAGTTATCAAAAAGTAAAAAAATTGGGAACCGAGACTAAAGTTATGAATCTTTTAAATAATTATGTTGAATCATGGATAAGAGAATCTCCAGATCAATGGATATGGATTCACAATAGATGGTAATTAAATTTTCAGGTATTCTAAAACATGTGGCACTATTTTTTCCTCTACTATTAATTTTTCAGGCTTCCATAAATTGACAGATCCACGAAAAGGTTTTGCTATGTTTTTATCCTCTAAAAATACAGTAAAATTTCGAATTTTTTTTTTTAATTTTTGTAATCTAAAAATATAAACTGGCTTACATAAAGATACTGCTTCAGAAATCATAGATATTGAATCCTCTGTTACAATTATAACATGAGCTTTACTTAGTAAAAACCAATATGGATTTTTTGAATTCTCATCCCAGATAAAAGCATTTTTAAAATTATGTTTAATGTCAGTTTTTATATTATTACTGGTTCTTCTCGAGAATAGAAAAAAAAGGTTGTTTTGAGACATATTGATCATTTGCAAATACAATGTAAGTTTATTTATATCGTTACCTTCAAACGTTGATTTTCTTGTGTTTCCTCCAATTAAAATAACAATATTCTTTTTATTCTTATTGATTAAATTTGAAAACATATCGGCATCAGATTTCTTAATCTTTCTTAATTCTTTATTTACTAACGCACCATTAATACGTAAAAAGTTATCTCCTCTCAATTTTTCATCATGATAAGGAATTATTATTTTGTCAAATTCCTTTCTTCTGAAATATGGATCTAATATGTTGATTATTTTGGCTTGACAAATTCTTTTATAAATCAAAGAAAGGGGTGCAGCAACCCTTCCGCATGAAACAATTAGTTCGGTGTTCAGGAAATCTAGCTTTTTTCTTAAAATCAAAAATTTTATAAGTAAATAATAAAAAATGAGAGTATTACCAATTATTTTTTTATAAAATGGACAAAAGCTTAAAAGCTTAATCTTAAATTTTTTTTTACTTTTTTTTTTTAAGCTATTTGTCAAGCCCATGGCCTGATTTAAACTACTGATTTTTCCATCATAAATAATTAGAACATTGTAAGTCATGAGATCATTTTATTTCGTTACAATTATCGAAAGATTATCAACCTGCTTTTTGTCAAAATATAAAAAAAATATCTGTAAGCATATGCTAAAAAAACCATAAATATTAATGAATATAAATTATCACTAAAAAAATGTCCCCCCATAGCCATTCTGCAAAAGGATACGACTAAACCAAAAAAAAAGTTTATACAAAAAAATAAATAAAAATTCTTTAGGATTAGAATTCCAACAAAAAATGAGAAAGCTGCTGCAGCTTCACCGCCTATCCATGAACAATTTTTGTGACATTGATCACTGATTTTGAATGGAGGTGAATATTTCTTATCACCATTAAACTCAATTATTTGAACTGGTCTTGCTCTTCCCCACGTATCTTTAAAATAAAGATTAGCAATTAAACCACATCCAATTAATGGACCGATAAGGAAACCCAAAAAAACAAAAAAAAACCTTCTGATTTTGTATTTATTTTTGTACATATTTTTTTTTAAAATAGTGAATAAAATTACCAATATAATTAAACTGATAAAAGGTATGAATATCATAATATATTTTAAAGTTGTTCTAATTTTTTTAATTACGGTTAAGTCCTCAGATAAAAATCTATCGTTAGAGTAAAAAAACTTGGAGATAGTAACATCAAGATCAGGAACCAAAGAATAAATCCCATAAAATAAAATGAACAAAAAGATATTTAAATATAAAATCCAATATTTTTTTGACTTTTTCATCCTTAAATTAAATATCAAATTTTGATGTTATTTTTGATGTTTTTTGGGTTCTAAAATTTTTAAATATCTCAATCTTAGGATTATTATGGCTATACCTAAAATTAATATTGCAAGTGATTCATATATTAGTGTGGAGGGTTCAATATCTTTTTTTTGTAATATTATTAGACGGGAAATAGCAGTTATTGCAATTATTATTGGATAAGTAATCCTAATCTCATCTTCCAGAAGATATATTCTAATCATGCCCATTACTTCGACATAAATAAACAATAATAGTAAATCGGCGAGACTTACCTTCATTTTATTCATCATTTGATATATTTCTAAAGAAAATCCGATGAGACTTCCAATAAAAATTATTGTCATAGCACAATATTGGATATATCTAATAAGTTGGTGTAAAGGCATAATATTAATCAATTTTTTTTATATTAAAACTTTCGAAAACTTTTACGAAATGATCAATTTCACTTTTATTATTATAATAGTGAAAAGAAATTCTTAAAAGAAATTTTTTTTTGATTTTTTTGAAATATAAATTTGACACTTCTTGATTTACGAGATAGGTGTTTATTTTTTTTTTTTTCAAATAATTAAATAAATCAATTATACATCCCTTTTTCAAGCTGATAGTATTTATTGCCGAGAGATTTTTTTTATTTTCGTAAAAATGAACATTATGAATTAATTTTTTTCTTAAATATTTACTTAATTCTATATTTTTTTTCATAACATTCTCTATTCCTTTGTTTAAAATATTTTGTACCGAATGAGTAAGAGCTATTTGTAATGCTGGAGAAAATTCAAAACTTTCAAGAAAAGGGCTGTTTTTTTTTAATTCAAATTTCTTTTCTGAAATTAGTTGCGCAGATGTCATATCCAAAAATATGGGGTCAAGCTTAGATCTAATTTTTGTGTTTACATATAAAAAGCCTGTGCCTCTGGGACCATTTAAAAATTTTCTTCCAGTTGAAGTTAAGATATCGCATTTAAACTTTTTTACATCAATTGGGATCTGACCAGCAGATTGACAAGCATCAATCATAAATATTGCATTTGGATTTTTATTTTTTAAAATCTTTCCAACTTTTTCAACTGGCATTATATCCCCATTTTGAGAACAAACATGATTTATATTTATTAGTTGGGTTTTTCTGGTTATCATTTGTTCAAGTTTAGAAAAATTAATTTCTCCTTTATTATTAAGTTTATAAATTTTTAAATTCCTAAACTGATTTTTCTTTTTAATTATAGTCAATAAATTACTTGAATATTCATTTTCAAAAATCAAAATATCAGCATTTTTTTTTAGTGGAATCGAGTTAAATACAAAATTCCACGATAATGTTGAATTCGGCATAAATGAAATTTCAGAGGGGGCAGAATTAATTAACCTTGATATAACTAGATAAAATTTATCTAACTTAGCTTTACTTCTCTCTTGTAGTTCATAGCCTCCAATTTCCTTTTCTTGATCAAGATAATTCTTTAAAATTTGAATACTTTTTCTATTCATTAGACTTGCGCCAGCATTATTGAAATGAATTAGTTCCAAGGTTTACTTCACCTTTAAAATAAACATACTAAAAAAATTATTTTGATCTTTTAAAATTTTCAATATTTTAAAACCTGAATTTTTTAAAATTTTGCTAAATCCTTCGGTGGTATATTTATAGGAATTTTCTGTATGAATTGATTCACCTTCCTTAAAATTTATAATTTGATTCAACATGCTAACACTATGTCTTACTTTACATATCAAGTGCATTTCAATTCTTTTTTTCTTATCGTTAAAGAAAGCGTAATGTTTAAAATTTTTTTTGTCTAGTTTACTACCAACAATAGTGTTTACAGATTTTAAAATGTTTGAATTAAAGCGAGCAGTTATGCCCTTAGAATCATTGTAAGCATTTTCCAAAATTTTTTTTGGCTTAATTAAATCTACTCCAATTATCATATAACTTCCTGAACCGAGAATTGTAGAGAAATTTTTCAATAGATTTTCAGCTTCTGACGGAATAAAGTTACCAATAGTTGATCCTGGAAAAAATCCAACCTTATTACTTTTTTTATCTAAAATATTCTTTATCTCATTTATTTGATTAAAAGCAGCACATATAGCAGTTACTTTTGTTTTTGGAAAAATCTTTGCAAATTTTTTGGCATTTCTGAACAAAAAATCTTTACTAATGTCAATTGGGATATATTCCTTTGGATTTTTTCCTCCGTGAATAAGTTTTTTTATTTTTTTATTTGATCCACTTCCAAATTCTATAATAGCAGAACTTTCAGGTAATAAGTGCTTTGTAAAAAAATTTTTTTCAAGAATATTAATCTCTGCTTTAGTGGGATAATACTCTTTCAACCTAGTAATCTTTTCAAAAAGTTCAGAGCCTGCGTCGTCATAAAAAAATTTAGAATTAAGAGTTTTTTGGCCTTTACTAACCAATCCATTAAGAATTAAAGAGCGATCGTCTTCTTGATCACAAGAAATATTAAGCAAATTCAAATTTTTCATATATCGTTTACTAATCTTAAACCTGAGAATTGCCATCTATCTCCAGGATAGTAAAAATTCCGATATGATGGTCTAACATGATCTATTGGCGTTATGCAACAACCACCTTTAAGAACAAATTGATTGCACATAAATTTTCCATTATATTCTGAAAATTTTTCACCGAATGCTTTATAATTTTTATATGGATTGTAATTGCTACTTGTCCATGTCCAAAGATCTCCAAAGAAACTGCTTTGCTCTTTTACTCCAACGGGTTCATAAACCATATTTTCTAGAAAATTACCCTGTTTTTGAATTTTCGAAAGACATAGTTCGAATTCAAACTCAGACGGTAATCTTTTTTTTTTATATTTTGCATATGCATTTGCTTCATAAAAACTTATATGTGAAACTGGTTGATTATCGTTAATTTTACACAAACCATTTAATGTAAAATGGTAATGATCATCAATCCAATATAAAGGTCTTTGAATTTTATTTTGATTTATGAAATCCCAGCCGTCCGATAACCAAAACTCATGTCTATTATATCCATCATTACTGATAAATTCTTTCCAATCTTTATTAGTAACGAGATTGTTTTGGATCTCAAAATTAGATAATTCAATTTTCCCTGAAGGTTGTTCATTATCATAGCAAAAACCCTCGTCATTAAATCCATATTTCAAAATTGTTTTTTTAAAATTAATCCATTTAGATTTTCTTTTTTCATTATTGATATTAATAGTTTTTTTTGTAAAGCTTGGTTTTAGGGGGTTATGGAAAAAAACATTTAATATATCCATTAAAATTAACTCTTGATGTTGCTCCTCATGATTTATTCCTAATTGAAAAGCAAAGTTATGGTTTAATAAGTTGATATTATTTGAAAAAAAATCTTCAATATGTCTGTCCACGTATTCACGATAATTTATTATTTCTTCTAAAAAAGGTCTGCTAATGAAACCTCGTTTATTTTTTTCGTTGAATACACCTACAGAATTATAATAGGAATTAAACAAATAATTATAATTTTTATCAAAAACTTTATAATTCTTTAAATTTTCTTTTAATATAAAATTTTCAAAAAACCAAGTTGTATGAGCTAAATGCCATTTAGTTGGACTTACAAAAGGTTCAGTTTGTATAACCGTATCCTCGGGATAAAGATTTATAATTAAATCATTAGTTCTTCTCCTTACTTTTTTGAAGAGGAATAATAAATTATTTTTAGTTTGATCCAACATTTAAGCTTTTTTTCTTAATATAATAAACATTTCTTTAAGGTAAAGACAGAAAATTATTATAACAAGAGGATAAAATGGCATCAAATATCTAGGTGTTGCAATATTAGTTATACTTACTGATATCAAATACACTTGGCAAACTAAACATAGACTATTGAAAATATTATATTTTTTCCAATCGCGTCGCAAAATAGTTATAATACTTTGAATCGAAAAAAATGTAAAAATGCAAAATAAAAATAAGAATAAACAAATAGCCAATACAAGTAATATTTTTTTTAAATAAATTATATCACCTGATGATCTATTTAACTTTGATTTAAGTGGCAAATCTTCATAATTAGAAACAAACAACTGTTTACCCCCTGGTGTCCATAGTCCAAAATAATGCCATAAAGAAATCTTTATAAATTCCATTGGATTATTTAAAACAATTGAAAGACCCAAATTTTTTTCAAAATTATTAATATCATAAATACCACTTTTAACTTTAAATTCCTTAATTTTTTTTTCGTATTGATATTGCCCTACAACTTCATAATCTGCTTTAAGATTTGCAATCAAAAAAGGGTTTTTTAAATTTGAAATATACGAATTTATTAATTGTGAGTCTTTTTTAAATATTGATAAAAATTCTCTATAATCTTCATTATAATCTTTAAACTTGAATTTTGAAGATCCACTTAAAACAAATATCTTTCCAGTTATCGATTTAGTAAGAACATTACTTCTATTATCATATTTTTGATAATAAAGTTGATGTTCTAGAATAGGGAGAAAAGAGGAGAAAATTAAACACACAAAAATTTGTTTTTTTTTTTTATATTTTATCGAAGAAAAAAAATAGATTAAGAAAAAACACAAAAAAATAACAAAACCTATAGATTTAATAGCATAGATCCCCCCAATGATAAAACCAAATAATGCTGAAAGAGAATAACTTTTTGATAGTGTTTTTTCTAATATGAGTAGCGCAGTTGCAAAATTAATAAAACTAAAAAAAATTGCTTCAGTTAGGATGGTTTTTGAAAAAGATATGTAGTAAATATTTGCAAATAAAAAAAAAAAAATAACTGAAATAATTAATAAATCTTGACCTTTTATTCTTAAAATAATTAATAAAAAAATTAGACTAAATATTAGAAAAAAGGTTTGAAAATAAATTAAATTAATATATTTAAAGTTTTCTTTATGAAAAAATTTTATGAGATAGGGATAAATAGACGTTCTTACTGAATCCCCTTTTATATACGTTAGACTATCAGGTTCAAGTGTACCAAAAAAAGAAGGAGAATTGAGTAGCCAAAAAAATGCAATTAAAAAAAAGAGCAAAAAAATACAAAAATCTTTCCTTAAATTATCTATGATACGGATCCTCATACCTTATAATATCATCCTCAGATAATTTTTCTCCAATTTGTGTTTCAATTATTTCTAACTTTTTTGTAGTTCTATTTTCAATTCTGTGGATTGCTTTTTTTGGTATGTAAATTGATTGATTTTTCTTGAGAACGAAAGACTTATTATCTAAAGTTATAGTTGCAATTCCATTTACAACTGTCCAATGTTCAGATCTAAATAGGTGTTTCTGCAAAGATATTTTATGTTTTGGAAATATGGTTAATTTTTTGACAATGAACTGGGAATTTTTTTCTATAATTTTAAAACTTCCCCAAGGTCTATGCTCCGTGAACCCATAAAAATATTCCCTTGATCGGATTTTATCTAATTCTTTTTTTACATCATTACTCTTTTCTTTTGATGAAACAAGCAATGAATTATCCTTACATACAATTATTAAATTTGAAATATCATTTACAATATTACAATCCTGATCGGATATGATTAAACTATTTTTTACCTGTGAAGTTTTAATTTTTCCAATCTTCACATTTCCAAAACCATCTTTCTTCTGAATTTTCCATATAGACTTCCAAGAGCCAAGGTCACTCCAAGATATCTTTAGTGGTAAAACATTAAAATTTTTTGTCTTTTCAAGAATCTCGTAATCAAATGATACATTTTTACATCTTTTAAAGTAACTTTTATTAAGCAATAAAAAACCTAAATCAATTTTAGAGTTTTTCAAAGCAAGATTACAATTGTTATAAAGATTCTGATTTCTGCTTTTAAATTCTTTTAGTACAAAATCTGTTCTTAATAAAAAAATACCACTGTTCCAAAAATAATTTTTTTTTAAAACCATCGATTTAGCATTTGCTAAATTAGGTTTTTCAATAAATTTTTCTAGTTTTGTTTCGTTCATTTTGTTTATTTTAGCTTTTATATATCCAAAATCTGTGTTGGGTTCTAGAGGTTTTAAGCCAAATAGTGTATTACTCTGACTAAAATTTTTTAAATATTTTCTAATTTGAATAAAAAATGATTTCTCATTTGATATCAAATGATCTGAGGGAAAAATCATCATCAGCGTGTCATTTCCTTCTGAAATTTTTAAGGCACAAACACAAATTGCTGGAGCTGTATTTCTACCTACTGGTTCCACTATTATATCAGCAACTTTTGCACTTATCGACTTAATTTGCTCTTTTACAATAAATTTGTGCTCTGCAGCACAAATAATAATAGGCCTATTAAAAATTTCATTATTTGTTCTTAAAACAGTTTTCTGGAAAAGGGAAAATTTTGAACCAAACGGGATTTTCAAAAACTGCTTTGGAGATGACTTTCTTGAAATCGGCCATAATCTTTTTCCAAAGCCTCCTGACAAAATTACTGGTGTGATTTTAATTTTAGTCATTAATATTTTGCAAATACCAGTTATATGTCATTTGAATTCCCTCCTTTAGTTTTATTTTAGGATACCAGCCTAACTTTTTTAACTTTGTGTTATCAAGAAATTTTCTTGGCACCCCATCAGGAAAACTTTTATCAAAAACTAATTTACCCTTAAATGCAATTGTTTTGGCAATAAGGTGGGCTAATTCATAAATAGTTATTTCTTCTCCTGAACCAATATTAATCGGCTCAGAATCATTATATTTTTTTGTTACAAAAAGTAAAGCATCTGCTAAGTCTTCTATAAAAACAAACTCCCTCAATGGTTTGCCTGATCCCCATATTCTTACTTCTTCAAGACCTTTTTTTTTTGCTTTATGTATCCTATTGATTAAGCCAGGAATAACATGACTAGTTTCATTAGAAAAGTTATCTTTAAATCCATATAAATTATTTGGTTGGACAGTTATGAAATTTGATTTATGTTGCTCTCTGTAAAATTTACACATCTCTATTCCAGCAATTTTTGCAATTGCATAAGCTTTGATAGTTCTTTCTAATTTACCACTCAATAAAAAATCCTCTTTGATTGGTTTTTCAGAAATAGGATAAACACAAGCCGATCCAAGGAATATTAACTTCTCTACATTAAAAATATGAGCGTATTTAATTACATTTGTCTGAATTTGTAAATTTTCTGTTATAAAATCTGCTGGTTTAGTCGAATTGTGTAGTATGCCGCCCACCTTTGCAGCTGCTAAAAAAACTACATTGGGTTGATTTATACTCATCCAATTTTTTACTTCACTGTCAATAGATAAATCAAGGTCTATTCTAGATATTGTCAATAAATTACAATCTTCTTTTTTTAGTCTTTTACATAATGCGGTCCCTACCATTCCATTATGACCAGCCACCCAAACTTTTCTATTTTTTAATGAAAACTCTTTATCCATATTTTGTTCTTGTCTTATTAATTAGATTTTTATTATTTTGTCTAGGATAAAGCTCAATCGTATATTTTCTTATATTGACAAAGATAAGATTCTTTTGATATTTTTTTCGTATAAAACGATGAAATTTCTGCTCTGTTCAAATTTGACTTACAAAATATATTAAACTTGTTAATATCTATTACATTTTTAATTTTATATCTACTATATTTAAAATAATCTCTTACGCCTGGAGTGGTTATTACTTTTAATCCAGACATGCAATATTCTGCAAATTTTGTTGGACTTGCTGCAAAGTTTGTTGAATCGTTATTTCTAATTAAAATTCCAAAATCAGCTGCATTCAAATAATTATTTACTTCTTCATATGAAACAGACTTAACAAGAATATTTTTTTTATTGCCAACAATTTTCTTTGCGTCTAATGGATTTTGAGTCAAGACAATTAAAAATATATTTTTTTTTGAAAAATACTGTTTTAGAAAAAAATCAACTGTCTTTGTAAATTTTTGATAAAGTTTTATACTACCTGAATATATGAATACAATTGTATTTTCCCTAACCTTTAATTTATTTCTATACTCTTTTCTTAAATTTTCAGAATAAAAGAAAAAATCCTTACTTGCTGTGCTTGGAATAACAAATACATTTTTTTTATCAATTTTTTTTTGTAAATTTTTGTGTTTTAACCTTAAATAATTCGATACAAATATTATTTTGGTAGATGTTTTTCCAGCAATTCTAAATCTATAATCAAGAAAAATTTTTTTGAGTTTTTTTAAAAAAACAACATTTTCATAATCTAGTTCTGCAGATGAATCACCTCTACAATCCCAAATCAGTTTTAAGTTAAGTTTTTCTATTAACTGCTTACATAAAATTGCGCAAAAATCTGTCCTAGCATGAATATAATCAAATTTCTCATTTATCTTTATGATTTTATTTAATAATAATTTTTGATTTTTAGAAGTTAAGAAAAAATATGCTGGTTTAAATATCTTTAAAAAATAAACCTTAAAATTAATTTTATTTTTGAATTTTTTTAAAAAATCTTTTGATTTTGTTAATTCTTGATCTGACCAATAACAAAAGATTATCGAAAAGGTTGCTATTTTATTTTTTTGAATCAAATCTATATGTGAAATAACTTGTGATTGAATTACTCCTAAAGAAAAATTTTCGCTAAGTATGAATATAATTTTTTTCAATATATTATCTTAATTCTATTAATCATATCATGCTTGCTTATGACGCCATAGCTTGTGCTTATTTTTAAATTATAATCAAATGAAGAATATTTAGCTAAAATATCATTTTTACAAAAATCCTTTATTTGAAGCCCCTCATCTTTAATTTCTAAAAATCTATACACAACAATATTTTTCATTTTAAGACTACCCATAAATATTTTTTCATTAATATATTCACATTTTCCATTAAAAGATTCGAAAAAATAAAATGGATTAGGTGTTATTCTTTCATTTAACATTTTTTGAGATCTTGGTGCAAAATGAGCATTAGAACCACGATATAAATGCCTTAACTTTAGATTATCAGTATAACAAAAACTTCCAGGGTCTGTAATTAATGTTTTATTGTTCACAACTAGATCGATTGATAAGTTATCATCGTGATTGTGTCCAGAGTTAAAGAAGTCCGATTTTTTTTTACATATTACAAATAATGAAATTTCTTTACTGTTAAAGCAATAAAGACCAAAATTGTCAAAAATATCAAATTTAATTTTGCTAGTATCAATTTTTTTTTCAAATTTTATAAAAAATTTTTTTTTATTCGTCTCTGGTAAATTATTGAAGGTTTCTTCAAAGTTCTTTAATTTAAAATTAAATTGCTTTTTAACGTTTTTATTTTTTTTTACTTTAGTAGTTTTTTCATTTATAAAACAAAAAAAAGGAGAGTTTTCGAATCCATTAAATAGATTTTTATGTAAATATTTTTTTTCTCCACAAATCTCTAAATAATTGAATGGGAAAAAACAACCAGAATCATTGTCACCAACCTGAAGTAATGTTTTATCATTTCTAATACATTTTGATGAAAAATAATTGATTTTGTGAAGTTTTGAAAAGATTCTATTTTCAAAATTTATATCAATTTTTTTTGAATATTTTATTATATTTCTAAATTTATTAAAAATATTACACAAAGAGTTGTAATCGTAATTTTTTTCATTTTGTTTTAGTTTCAGATAAAAATATAAACCAATTAAAATGATTTCGTTGGAGAAAACATGGTAAGCCGTTGATCCTTCTTTATTACCACCGTCAGAGTAAAATTGCTTGTCTATTTCATTTATTAATTGGTTACATGAAAAGGAGAGAATTTTTTTATTTAGTTCTGACCTTGGTAAATAATAACTCATAACAATTAAACCAACGATGTTAGCGAGGTAATGATTAGATGTATTTAAATACGACCATTCAAGATTATCTTTCACAAAATATAAATGATCTTGAATATAATTTAGTATTATTTTTTTTTCGGTTTTTTTTAGAAATCCTTCGGTTTCCATAATATCTGTTATCACAGATAAATTGGCACCGCGAATGGCAATCTCCATAGGACTTTTCCAATTTATACCGAAGCCAGGGGGATTAGAAATTATGAAATCTAAAATTTGATTTTTTAAAATTAGAAAATTCTTTTTTTTTGTTTTTTCTTTGAGTTTTCTTATACTAAGTGCAAAAACCGTTAAATGTTGGAGCCTTGAAATCTCCCAAGGATACTTAACATCTTTTTTCTTATCAAAATCGATATTTATAAACTGTGATTTTTTTTTTGATGACCAATAATAATTATTTTTGGGGTCAAAGTTCCACTTCGCGCATTTTAATTTAGAATTTAATTTTAGTTCTTCAAAAAAATTTCTATAAATGTAAGAACTATATGATTTATTCGAAAAATTTATGTTTTCATCTATCCATGATTCATTTTTCTCACAATGAAAAAAATTGTTTATATTAATGCCTAAAATCTTTAAGTTTCTAAAAAGTGTGGTGTTGATATTTTTCCCATTAAATTTTTCATAAATATCATAATCAAATATTTTATTTGTTTTCTCAATGTTATGAATATCTGTTGAGTAAGAGCATTTAAAAAAATAAAGAAAGTATTGAAAAAAAAAATTTATCCTTATTGCAATAGATTTTATTAAAAAATCTTTTAAACCTACTAAACCATATTTACTATAAATAAATTTGAATATTTTTTTATAAAACATAACTTTTTTGATTTCTAAAATTTAAATATATTATAGACGATAATTTTAATGTAACATAATCAGGAATTTTGATTATGAATTTATTTTTAAATTATAGTTTAAAATTTATTAGACAGAATTAATGATATTTTGAAACTTCTGATAATAAATAGTTGTATATGAAGAGATACGCAAATAAATAGAATTTTTACCTCTTTTAATTTTCTTGCTTTAGATTTATACTCAAACTTTAGAGTTATTTAAACACCAAACTTACAAATTTCGGATTTTTCTATTCCTTTCCTTAATGATTTAATTTTTTTTTGATAGCGTAATCAACTTTAATAGATAATATTTGTAATAAATATTTAAAACCTATATAAGTAAAAAGTATTTTTAAGATCTTCAATACCCATGTTTATAAAGAATATTTTATTAAAAATTTATTTATTTTTTTTAAAATATTCTACAAAATATAACACTTCGCAAAGTTTTTGGAAAAAAAATATTGTTGATTCACCCAAAGATGGTTTTAAAGATATTGCAAGTTCGTTGAATCATTTAGAATGGAGAAACAACCAGTATATTGATTCAATCCATCATATGAAAATGAATCAACTTACTAATAAAATTGTTTTAGATTATGGCTGTGGACCAGGAAATGATATTGTTAACATCAGTCAGTTAAGTAAACCAAAAAAGTTAATCGCCGTTGATGTTTCAGAATATGCAATAAATTTAGCAAAAAAAAGAGTCAACCTTCACAAACTTAAAGTAAAATTTATAAAAATAAACGAAAGAGAAAAAATTAAAGAGATCAAACACAATAGTATTGACATCATTCAGAGTAATGGAGTGTTACATCATATTGATGATTTAGAGTTTGTCTTTCAAGAATTTGATAGAATATTAAAAGATGACGGAAAAATAAGAGTCATGGTGTACAACAAGAATTCAATTTGGTTTCACCTCCATGTTGCATTTGAAATGAAAATAAAGAAAGAGATTTGGGTAGATTTGTCGTTAGAAGATCTGTTTGCTAAAACAACTGATGGTTTCGATTGTCCTATTTCTCATTGTTATGAACCTAAAAGTTTTATAAATATTTGTAAAAAAAATAATTTTAAGGCATGTTTAACTGGTATAAGTATTTCCTTATTTGAGATGTCAAAGATTAACCTTATGTGGGAAGCACAAAAATCAAAATTACTTAATGTTGAGTCAACAGACTTTTTGAAAAAAATAGAATTCAATAAGAGGGGGATACCATATTATGAAAAAAATGTTGCTGGTATTAATTCCTATTTTGAATTAACAAAATTGAGATAGGTTTTTTTTTGTATAAAAATTTTCCACCATATTGCTAAATTTAATAGAAACCAAATTCTAGTATCACTTTTTCTTTTTGAAATTATTTTTTGAACCTCATTTTCATCAAAATAATTTGTTTCTCTAACAAAACTCATAACTATTTCTCCTTCATTAATTCCTAATCCATCTGAAAACCAATCTTTGAGTGGCAAACCAAAACCTTGTTTTTTTCTATTGATAATGATATCTGGAATGAGACCTTTAACACAATCTTTTAGTAAACACTTAAGATTTTGATTTTTGAATTTTATATCCTTCGGTATATCTATCATTTTTGAAATTAAAACATGATCCAAAAAAGGAACTCTTGCTTCAAGACCACAAGCCATGGACATTTTGTCTATCCTCATAAGCAATAATTCCGGTAAACGTAACTTGAGATCAATATATGTCATCCAATTAGCTAAGTTATTGTATTTAGCAGTTTTATTGAAAATCTTAAAGTATGGTTCTATTATTTTCCAGGAACTTCTATTAATAAATTTTTTTTTCATTCGTTCAGATAAAATTCTTTTTTTTTCTGATTCTGAGAATGCCTCTGCTCCACTCCAGAAAATTGGCAATCTTTTTATAGATCTACTCAATAAATCATGTGAATAAATATGGTCTAACTTAAATAAGGTCATAAAAAATTTTAAAACTTTTTTAAAAATTCTAAAAAAAAGAAAATTGTTAAAAATTTTATTTAATTTAATTGTTCTGGCCCAATTTGAATAACCAAAGAAAAGTTCATCAGCACCTTCACCTACCTGGCAAACTTTTACTTTTTTACTAATTGCTAATTTTGAAACATAATAAATTGGAAAACAAACAGGATCAGAAATTGGTTCATCTTGATGAAAAATCATTTTTTCAATAATTTCTACAAGATTTTTTTTATTCAATTTTTTTTCAAAATGCTCTGACTTAATATATTGTGACATTAATTTTGCATACTGAAGTTCGGACTTGTATGATTTATAAATTTTATCATAACCAATTGAAAAAGTTTTAATTCTACTTTTTGAAGATTTTGAGAATAAAGCTGCATTAGTGGAAGAATCAATACCTCCCGATAAAAAGACACCTACGTCAACATCAGAGATAGTTCTAAGTTTAACAGAATTCTCTAGTTCCTTCAAAATTTCGCTTTTAAAATTTGACTCATCACATACAAAATTTTTCTTATTTTTTAGAGGATCCCAATATTTTTTTTTTTTTATTTTTCCACTTTTGTCAATTAGTAACCATGATCCTGCCTCTAATTTTTTAATACCTTTAAACATTGTATTGGGAGCCGGCGTGCATAAAAATGATAGATAATGAAATAGACTTTCTTCGTCAATCTCAGCTTTATAGGAATCGTCCAGTAAAATAGCTTTAATTTCTGATGCAAATATCAATCTTTCATCATTTTTTTTGTAATATAATGGTTTTACTCCAACCCTATCTCTTACCAACCACAATTTCTTCTCAAGATTATCCCAAATCGCAAAAGCAAACATTCCTCTTAAATAACTTAAACAATCGGTTTTCCACTCTTTGTATGCAAAAAGTAAAACCTCAGTATCTGAATTAGATGTGGTAAACCTGTAACCTTTATTTTTTAAAATTTGTTTTATTTCCTTAAAGTTATAAATTTCTCCATTAAATGTTAAAACATAATTTCTATCAAAAAATGGTTGGTTAGCTTTTTTTGAAATATCCAGGATTGAAAGTCTAGTGTGGGAAAATCCAATTGTTTTGTTTTTGTTGATCCATATTCCACTCGCATCAGGACCTCTATGTTTTTGAAGTTCATTTATTTTTGATAACAATTCTTTGCTAACAATTTTATTGCTTTTGAATTCGACTATTCCTCCTATACCGCACATCAAAGTAATCCCTCAATTTTAAAAGTCAAATCCATTGATTTAATTTGAGAAGCTATTGGCATGCCTCTTTCTTGGTTTGAGATATTGTTTAAAAAATTTTTTATAATTAAATCGTGACCTTTTTTTGGATAGGAAAATGACAATAATTCTCGCTGATTATATTTCGTTTTTAGAGTCGCAGTTTTAAAATCAACAACTTCGATAGTTTCTTCCGAACCTTGAATTCTTATTGATTCTTTTGTTTTTTCATTCCCACCCATTACTGAGTAGTTCAGTTTCGCTATAGAACTATCCTCAAATTCAAGTTTTACAAAAAAATTATCTGTTTTATGAAATTTATCTTTTTCAAAATTAAGTGATGATACATTAATATTAGTAATTTTTTTATCTATTAAAAAAAGAAATAAGTCGTAAAAATGGCATGCTTCTCCAATGTTTCTTCCACCACCTTCTTTGTTGTAAATCCATGAATTACTCTCTAAAACATCTGCGTTAACATCATAATTTATAACCACAGGACCATCTTGTTGGATGATGAAATCCTTCATAATTTTCGTAAAATTTGAATATCTTCTGTTAAAGCCTGAATAGAAAATTAAATTTTTTTGTACTTCTAAGAGTTTTTGAATCTGGTCAAGCTCTCTTTTTTTTAGACAAATAGGTTTCTCTACAAAAATATTTTTATTTTTTTTTATTGAATTTATGATCATTTCAAAATGAAGATTGTGTCTTGTTGATATAAAAACTGTGTCAACATCTTTATCATTTAGGACATCTAAATAATTGGTTGAAATATTTTTAATTTTAAAATTTTTTGAAATATTTATTGCTGAAGATGACGTCTTCGTACATATGTAATCAAGACTACAAAGTTTTGAATGTGAAAATATATTTGGAATAAGAATCTCGCTAGCGAAAGAACCTGCCCCTATTACAGCACAGTTAATAATTTTTTTACTTTTTTTTAATTTTTTATTGATTATTGTATGAACCAGTTTGTTTTTATTTTTTTCATATGACAGTACTGCAGAAATCGGTCTTCTTCCTTTTTTTAAAATGTCAAAAAGTTCTTTTGCTTTCTCTACAGGTTTAGAGAAGTGAACAAGATTTTTTAAATTTATTTGTTTATTTTCAACCATCTTTACATATGCACTCATATTTCTATTCATTGTCCACCTTACAAAACCAATTGGATAATCAATACCATCAAACTCATAATCTGTATCATATCGTCCTGGGCCATAAGAACTAGAAATCTTAAAGTCTATTTCTTTTTTGTATATATCTTCTCTGTCAATTGATAATCCAATATCGCCAACCACGATTACCCTTGCTCTTTTTCTGCAAAATTGGAAAGTTTTTTTAAGTATAAGACTAGATTTACTTGCAGCAGTTATAATTGAACCATCAAAACCAACTTTTTTAATTTGACATGAAATTGATTTTTCTAATATTTCGAAGTTTTCATATAAATTTTTAAATCCATTTTCTTTTGCTTTTTTTAGGTAATCTAAATTAGGTTCAACTGCAAAAACCTCCACACCACAGTTTCTAAGTATTTGAATTGTTAGCTGCCCTATTAATCCTAATCCAACTACAAGAAAAGACTCACCAATTGTTGGTTTTAATCTACGAATACCATTTATTGCAATCGCGCCTAGAGAAACTGTAGAGCAGTCTAGAAGATTTTCTTTTTTATTAACTTTTACGAAAAAATTTTTTGGTACCAATATTTTTTCTGCGTGCGATGCAATTCCACCTCCACTACATGCGACAAAATCGCCTTTTTTAATGTTATTTATATTTTCTCCAATATCTAAAACTTCACCAGAAGACGAATACCCAGTTTCATATAATTGATTTAATTTTTTTTTAACAATACCTTTTGTTTTTTTATAACCGACTTCTGAGAAAACGTTTAAAAATTTTCTAAAAACATCTGGTTTATTTATTACTTTCTTTAATAAAGATTTATTGATTGATAAAAGACTACCAACTTCAGTTCCAATTGAAACACAGGAAAAATTATTTTTTACGAGAATACTATCTTTTAAAATCTTTGGATCAGGAACTTCTTCAATTTCAATACCATTTTTTGAAAGAAAAACTTGTTTCATACGTTTAAACTATTTTCATTGATGATACTAGAGAAAATTTCATTTTTTTCTATTTTAAACTTTTATGATTCTTTAATTAATTTCATAATACAACTTGTCATATCTTATTATCAAATTAAATTCTATAGATTTTCTTAATAATTTTGTTTTATCATTTTGATTACATAAATAGGTTTTTTGTTTAAAATTAGAATAAAACTAAATTTAAATCTATTAATTTCTTCTTACTTCTCAAATAGATCGTCAAACCATAATTATGATAATTAAACATATCATCTTATTGTATTAGTCCATTATTTTCTATAGGAAATCTGTTAAAGATAATCCCTATGCAGAATAAAAATAAAATTCACTTTCAATTAATTTTTTTGAAAATCACATTTGTGTATTTCCTCTAAAATTTTTATTATTCGATGAGCTGTTTTACCGTCCCACTTATCGATTTTAACCTTTTTTTTGACTCGAGTTTCAATTCTATTTACCAAATTTGATAAACTTACTAAACAATTAGTTCCTTTAGAAATTGTTATTGGTCTTTCAGTATTTTTTCTTAGTGTAAAGCAAGGAATCCCTAAAAAAGTTGATTCTTCTTGTACGCCGCCGGAATCAGTGACAACAAAATCAGAATTTTTTAAATACATCAAAAATTTTAAATATCCAAAGGATTCACAGAGTTTAATGTTTTTTATAGAGCTAAGATTTTTATATAAGTTAAGTTTTCGTAAAGATTTTTTTGTTCTAGGATGAATCGGAAAGATTAGATTTTCTTTGTTTGATATTTCTTTAATTTTTCCAATAATTTTTGAGAATTGTAATTTGTAGTCAACATTTTCGGGTCTATGGAAAGTGATTAAACCAAACTTTTGATTTTTCATTTTATAATTTTGGTTGTTTTCTAGAATAATTTTTAAACTGTCTATCATTATATTTCCTACAAAAAAAATATTTTTTTTAATATTCTCATTTCTTAATTTTTTTTCTTCATCTTTAGTTGGAATAAAATAATAATCGGACACAGAATCTGTTAATCTTCTATTAATTTCTTCAGGCAAACTTTCATCATAACATCTTAAACCAGATTCTACATGAGCTATTTTAATATCCATTTTTTTTGCGGTTAATGCGGCTGCCAATGTTGAATTCACATCACCAAAAACAATAACAAGATCAGGCGTATTTTTATAAATATATTTTTCGTACCTTAACATAATTTTAGAAAATTGGGTGATACTAGTAGATGATCCAACATTTAGATTTACGTCAGGTAATCTCAAACCTAAGTCTTCTAATATTTTATTATAAAGCTTATTGTTGTAATGTTGTCCAGTATTTATAAATTTCGTTTCAAAATTCTCATTTTTATCTAATAATTTTAAAAGTGGTGCAATTTTAATAAAGTTGGGTCTTGCTCCTCCTATCAAATGTAATTTTAATTTTGAACTTCTCACAGTTTATTTTTCCACTCTTGAAACCAAATTTGAAAAACTAAAAAATTCCATAAAAGGAATTGCCAATTTCTTTTTCCAGAAATATGTTCTTTCCATTTTTTTGTATATTCCGTAATTTTGAAAATATTTTGATTTTTAACTTCCTTAGAAAAAATAAAATTTTCCATTGTAGCATTAAGTTGGGTTGTTAATATTTTATCTAAAGGTATACCAAAACCCATTTTAGGTCTGTTAAATAATTTTTTAGGTAAAAATTTATTCAATATTTTTTTGAGAACAATTTTTCCTTGACTTCTTTTTATTTTTTTTTTCTAATTCTAACTTCCATGCATTTTCTACTACATTATTATCTAAAAAAGGAACTCTTACTTCTAAAGAATTATACATAGAAGCCCTGTCAACTTTGGTAAGAATATCATCTGGTAAGTAGGTAAGTGTATCAATTAACTGCATTCTTTCAATAATATTTGGAAAAAGCTTTTCTATATCTTTTTTGAATAAATTATTTATTCTTTCCTTAGAGGAATTTACATATTTTAAAGGCTCTTCTACATTACTAATAATTCTTTTATGAAATGATGTTTTGTCTTGATTACGAATTATAGATGAAAGCTTAATTAATTTATCACCAAATTGCTTTCCACCAAATTCATTCGGAACTAGGAAACCAATAAAATTCCAAACTTTATTAGGTATAAAATTTATTAGTATTAAAATAATATGTTTGAATAATTTAGGTTGGTCGTAAATTAATTTTTTATATTTTTCTGCCATAAAATATCTGTAGTATCCACCAAAAAGTTCGTCACCTCCATCACCTGAAAGGGCAACTGTTACATTCTTTTTTGTAATTTGTGATAACAAAAGTGTCGGAAGTTGTGATGAATCTGCAAATGGTTCATCATAAACAGTACCTAATTTATTTATTAAATTTTGTAGTATTGAATATTCAAAATATTCCTCATAATGACAAGTGTTTAAAGAATTAGCAATTTTTTTTGCATAAATCGCTTCATCAAATTCAGCATCTTTAAATCCAATCGTAAAAGTCTTTATTTTTTTTTCTGAGTTTTTTTGAGCTAAACACGCTATAAGTGAACTATCTATTCCACCGGACAAAAAAACACCCAGTGGCACATCCGATCTCATTTGAGTCTTAACTGAAAGATCTAGATCATTTTCTATTGTTTCTTCATTAATAAAACATTTTTTTTTGTTTTGCTTTATGATTACTCTTTCTAGAGACCAAAATGTCTTTATATTTATTTTTTCACTATTGTTTATTTCCAAATAAGTACCAGGTTCAATCTTTGAAATTTTTTTAAAAATTGAATATGGAGTTGGAATATAATTTAATCTTACAAAACTTGAAATAGATTCATAATCAAGGTCAAATTTAATCCATGGAAGAACTTTAAAAGCTTTAAGTTCTGAGGCAAAAGCAAAATTATTATTTTTGTAATACCAATATAATGGTTTTATTCCTAATCTATCTCTTACTAAAAAAAGTTTTTTTTGTAATTTGTCCCATAATGAAAATGCGAACATACCATTAAATATCTGCAAAGCTCTATCGAGACCCCATTGAGTTATAGCCTCGAGAATGACTGCAGTATCTGAATTTGTTTTAGATAACAAGTGATGAAGATTCAATTTTTTTGCTATCTCTAAATAATTATAAACCTCACCATTGTATACTAGAACGTACCTTTTATTACTTGAGATCATAGGTTGATTTCCTGAGGACGAAAGATCGATAATTGACAATCTTCGATGTGATAAAGATAAACCTAATTTTTTATCTACCCAGACTCCGAAAGAATCTGGTCCCCTTTTAATGAGTTTTTTACTCATATTCAAACCGTAAAATTTTAAATCATCATCACTGAGATCTCTCGAAAATCTTTGAAAACCAGAAATACCACACATAAATAAAATACAGATTTAGTTATTGAAAATAATTTTAATATTGTTGTTCATTTTTTAAATCATTCTTAATTTAAAATTTAAAGTCCATTATAAATCCCTGTTTTTGGTAAAATTTTATGTTCAAACTTTTTTTTTAAGGTCTTCACAAATCTCTCTTAAATGTATATTAATTAAGATATAATTGGTAAATAAATTTATTTCTAAGTTTCTTTATCAACTTTAAAAGTTTGACTACAAATTTTATAAATATGCTTATTATAATTTTCCATAACCTCGATATGTAAAAAATTAATGATGAGAATTTTTCATATTTAAATCTTAGTACAAAAAATTTATTTTTTTAAGTACATTAAATCTTTATCAGTTTTAGAAAGATTTTCATTATCGAACCAATTTAAAAATAAGCCTAAATCTTTTCTTTTTACTAATTCTTTTACTGAAATATTTTTAATAAAAATATCAGTATGATAGACATCCATAAAATTTTTAAGATTATACTTTATCTTTATCCCATCCATAGGTATTGATCTTGCTATAAGAGATCCATAACTATAAATTCTTGCCCTTGTAATTTTTTTTTTTGTAAGTTTTGTATAATTATGAATATGTCTAATTTTTCTTTCATAATCTTTTTTATTATTAGAATCTATTGTAAACCCTTGATGAGAATATCTTCCAGTCCCAGCAGTAAAAACTGGAATTCCAAAACATGCTAATTCGCAGCCTACTGTACCTCTAACAGTGAGACCAAAATCAACAAACTTAAAAAGAGAATATGTACTTACATCTGTATCAGCACCCAATATAAAAATATTTTTAGGTAATTTTTTAAATAAATCATTTACCAATACTTCTTCGAGTGATTTTTCATTTTTTGACTCTAAGTCGTTTCGCCATTTATTCGCAGGATGTATTTTTAAAATCCAATTAACTTTTTTATTTTTTTGGGCATATTTAAGTGTTTCCGTTAACCACTCTCTGTAGTTTTTAAATATGCTGACTCCATAAAAAAAAGTAGCATCATACATTATATGACTAAAGATGACTCCGATTTTTTTTTTAGGATTAAGTTTTAATTTTGAAATAATTTCTTTTTTTGAGTAAATTTTCTTATTTTTTTCAAGATTTTGTCTATTAAACCATTTTTTTGTTTCATACTGTAATCTTAAATGTTCGATAATGTTGTTTCCCATCATGTCTACATTCTTATGGTTCATTAAATCTTCAAAACTATCCTGTGATAAACTTAAAGGATGAAAATTTTTATTTTTTTCAATATATCTTTTATATGAGTGGTGCATATCTAACGGTGATCCGAACCACTGTACTGTATTGATTTTATTTTTTAAACAGTGTTCAAATACTTCTCCGGAAGGAGAGTACCCTCTTTCATTAAAAATAATTGAACAATTATTGTTATTTTTTAAAATTGATTTAATTGTACTTATAGCATTTATAGATTCACGAATATATTCAGTTAGTTTAACTTTATCAAAGTTTTCTATGTTTAATTCTCCAACTTTTTGTTCTCTGACAATACGCGATGCCAACCATTTTCCTATATTTATTCCTTCTATCTCAAGTTTTAAAAAATCATCAGAATTTCGTGTTTTTTTAACAATGGAATCTATAATTTTATTTTTCGCTAGGGTTTTGTTATTATCAAGATAGATAAATTCATTAACACCTAGACACTTATAATATTGTTCGTAAAAAAGTTGCTTGTGTTTAAAAATTACTAAAACTCTATATCCATAATATTCTAAACACTTTGCATAAATTGTATTTACTTTGACTGACACAAGACTTGAGTTTAATTCAGAAAATATTACAGTTTTTGTTGAGTTTCTTTTTGATCTTACCCTTAACTTAGAGGTTCTAAAATACCATTTAATTAAATCATATAGAGATTTTACATAGTTAAACATGTTTTTAAGTTATAAGAAGCGTTTTAAATAAAAGTGCTATTTCTAGATCCTCTTTAGTGTCAATATCAATAGAATTTTTATGTTCCATGAAATATGGTAATATTTTTCCTCCGACAATATATTCACGAATATTTTTACTTTTAGTAATATAAATGGCTGCACCATTTCTCGCTAAAAGTTTCTTCTTATCCTGTCTTCGCAAATTATCACTTTTTTTTGAAAAATTTTTTAGGTATTTCCCTTTAAGTTTCATCAAGGATTCAGGTAAGAAATTATGAGGCACACTAACACATGAAACCAGAGAATCAGCATTTTTATCTTGCAAAATCTTTTCAATTGCCTCGTCAATATTTTTCTTATTTCTCAAAGGTGAAGTAGGTTGTAAAGTAACAATATAATCAGCAAAATAATCTTCCTCTTTTGCTAATTTTTCTATTGTATATTTTATTGCACTTAATGTTGTTGATTTATCTCCAGAAATTCTTTTTGGCCTTAAAAATGGAACAGTTGCTCCGCATTCTAGAGAAATATCCTGAATTTCTTTTGAATCTGTAGAGACAATAACCCTGTCAATATATTTGCTTTTGAGAGCAGCAGAAATTGTCCAATAAATTAGTGGTTTGTTGAAAAATTTAATAATATTTTTCTTTTTAATGCCCTTAGAACCAGCTCTTGCAGGTATAATCGCTAGAAATTTCATTTAATAAGTGATTTTTTTTTGGATGTCTATTTTTTTTAATCTTTTTATAACTTTTGTAATTTTTTTCGCTGCTTTACCATCTCCATATAATTTTCCTCTTTTAAATTTTCCTGCATTTATCTGAACTCTTAAAGCTTTTATTATTTGATCAAAATCATGTTTCACACTTAAAACATTTTCTCCTTTTTCTCTACCATCTTGTCTTGTTCCAATATTAACGCATGGAGTACCTATAAAATTTCCTTCTCTAATTCCACTAGAAGAGTTTCCGATAATGCACGAACATTTATTTAAGAGATTAATATATAAAGATGAAGGAAGGTTTTTAAAAAATCTAATTTTTTTATTTTCATTGTTTTCGCGAAATTTTCTAATTGCTTTTGAAACCGCAGCAGATCCTGCATCAGCATTTGGCCACAAAACTAAAAACTGACTTTTAAATTTTGAAATCACATCTAGAGAAATCGTCATTTGTTTTTCTGCTAACATAAACTCAGTCGTAACCGGATGTTGGCTAAGTATTATAAAAGGTTCGTTAAAATTTAATTTGTCACCAACACCATATTTATTAATCTCATTATTAGATAATTTTTCATCTTTTTCTAAAATATTTTTAACAAGATCAATTCTTGGACAACCAACATTAAAAATATGACTTTTTTTTTCACCTAACTTTTCAAGTCTTAAAGCCGCATCTTTACTGGCCGGAAAATGTATATGAGATAATTTTGTAATAGCATGTCTAATCGATTCATCTATTGTGCCCGTTACTTCACCTCCCATTGTATGAGCCAAAGGAATATTCATGTATGATGCTGCAACAGCAGTGCTTATAGTTTCAAATCTATCCCCAACCGTCATAATAATATCGGGATTCAAAGTCTGAAAAATTGAAGGGAGTTCCATTAATGCAAGACCAGTTGATTTCGCCATAGTCATTGGTGTTTCCCCTTCTAGCAAATTAAAAATCTTATAGTTTATTCGAAAGCCGTCAGCCTCAATAAGTTTTGAAACTTCACCATATTTCTCTAATAATGACGAATTATTTAAGATTAATTGAAGTGCAAGGGAAGAATCATTATGAATTTCATGCATTACTGATCTTATTGAACCATAATTTGCTCTTGATCCAATGACTATACAAACTTTTTTCATTAACTAAAATTCAAACACATTTTACAAATGCGATCTTGTAATTAGAACCCATTTTTTCCAGAATATATATACACGAAAGTTTATTCATTTTTTCTTCATTATCATTATATCTTTGACCCTCTAAAAAAACTGAATAAACAATGTTTGGCCAATAACCTTCACTAATTTTCTTTTCCTTTAGAGACAAAATTTTTGTGTATTTATATCTTTTTATTTTTAAAGCTAGGAATAACTTTTTATAGTAATATATAACATCCAATTTATCTTTAAAAAAATAGGAAGTATCTTTAGCAACAATACAAGAATTTTGATTATACATCAAACTAATTGCTTCATAATTATTGGCAATAAAATGATCTAGGTACTTTTCAATAAAACCTGAGGCTGTATATGAAATATGATTCATGATATTTTTATAGCAAATTTTCTGATATTTTATTAATAAATTTTAACAAATAATGTTATGCAAAAAATAATTAAGCACTTGAAGAAAAATAACACCAATTTTAATAATGAAATAGTGATCTATTCTGATTTGGTGAAACTCATAATTGACAATAAATTAAGTAAAGCTGATTTAAATAATTTTCTAGACGAAATCTTAAATATTTTACTAACAAAAGATAGAACGATTATTATGCCATCATTTATAAACCCAGTTAAAAATGAGATTATCAATTTAGATCAAAAAAAATCTCAGACTGGAGTACTTTCAGAAATATTTCGAAACAAATCAAATGTTCTAAGAACTAAAAGCCCTTTTTTTTCTTGGCTAGCACTAGGAAAAGAAAAATACACATTTTCTAAACTTAATCCATTGTATGAATGGTCAAAAAACTCAACACTTGAATGGATGGAAGAAAAAAACTCAACTTTTTTAATTATTGGATCTTACCCTAGCAATAATACTTTTTTGCATCGTATAGAGCTAAAAAATAAGGTGAACTATAGGAAATGGGAAGAATATACAAATAAAATTATTTATATGGGAGAAAAATTTAATCATAGACAATTTTATTTTGAATTAAAAAAAAATTATTCTCACAGGGACTACACCAAACTTTTCAAAAATTTAAATCATAAAGAACTTAATATTAATTATGTCTCAAATATACCAATTTCCTATTATAGCGCCAAAAGTCTAGAAAAAATATATGGCAAAATTTTAAAAAACGATTCCTATTTTAGAGACGGAATTTGAACTTTTACAAATTAGAGAAATTCTAAAAAATTTTTAACATAGTAATCTTGATATTTGGACTCGTAAAGTTCAAAACGAAAGCCTTTCTCTTTTTCGAGTAGCATGATTAATTCAACAAATTCTAGAGAATCTAGTACCAGATCTTTTATTATTTCAGTTTCATTTGAAATTGATTCTAAATCAATATTACAATTTACCTTTTGCATAGTTGATAAAAATTCATTTAAATTCATATTTTCAACGCTTCTTTAATTTTTTTTCTATCAATTTTACCATTTTTGTTGCACGGTATTTTCATAAAAATAAATTTATTTGGCATCATGTATATTGGTAATTTTTTTCTCAAAAAATCTGTAATCTCTAATTTATTAGCTTCAGAAGACTGATCTATTACAGCCAAAATCTTTTTTTTATAGTTACCTTCATTCTTACAAAAAACATAAGTGTGAGTTATACCACTAAATTTTCTAATATTTTTTTCAATTTCTAAGAGGTTAACTCTATAGCCTCTTATTTTAATTTGATCGTCATTTCTTCCCATAATAAAAAAATAGTTTTTTATTTTTTTTGCTTTGTCTCCAGTCAAATACCAATTGACATTTTTTTCTTTAAAAAACTTTTTTGAATCACCATCACCATTTAAATATCCGTCCACCACATTAGGTCCAGAAATTAAAAGCTTTTCTTCAATAATCTTTAATTTCACAAAGTCGAATTTACGCCCAACCGGAACAACGCCAATTTTTTTAATCAAATCTAAATGACTATGATTGTAACGATAACTAAAAATCCAAGGAGAAAGTTCAGTACTTCCATAACAATTATATACTTCAGCTGAATTAAGTTTTTTTAAAATAAACTCTAAGATATTATAAAAAAAAGTTTCTCCACACATTATAACTATTTTTAAATTGAGACTTTCTTCAATTTTTAATTTCATTATTTGACTAATAAATGAAGGAACTGTAATTAAAACGTTCACTTTGTGATCCCTCATGAAAGATAGAGGGTTCACAAAATCAGAAATATTTTTTGCTGGAACAATAGTGGAGCAGCTATAAACAGATTGAAAAAAAATGTTTAGTGAAATTACAAATGAAATGTCATGAAAATCAACAAAAGTTAGTCTGTTTTTTTGGGAGTAAAACTTTTTGTATTGGACAAAAAAGCTTGGAATAAAATTTTTTTGTTTAATTACAACTCCTTTTGGATCACCTGTAGATCCTGAAGTAAAAAAAATCATAGCCTCATCATTATTACAATGACTCTTTATTTGTTTTAATTTGTTGGAGATAGATAAATTCTTAATTTCATTGAATCCTTTAATTTCAAGATAAATTATATTTTTATTTACACCCATTAAATGATCAATAGTTTTTTTGTTACTACGATCGAAAAGTATCACATCCGGTCGAAGTAGTTTTATATGTTTCTCAATTCTTTCTATTGGTAATTCTGAACTAATTGGTATCCAAACATCATTCGTCAAAAGTATTGAAATAGATGTTGCATAACATTCAAA
>MDTG01362311.1_pt1 | contig 33908 bp, 20 predicted proteins | sample 811421 | NCBI WGS metagenome assembly MDTG01 (sample SAMN05326645, study PRJNA326480) | marine metagenome | isolation source: seawater | place: Pacific Ocean: South East | collected 2011
CCCCGAGACGACGAACGTTCGGAAGACGGCGACTCATCTCGCTCTTCTTTTGGGCACCTGGCGCCGAATCGTCGAGAAAAAAAGAAGACCACACACACAGGGCTCATATTCCCGAAGAAGAAGTTGGAAAAAAAAGAGACGACGACGACGACGACGATGATGATGATGATGATGCCGCCGACGCCGACGACGACCCAGAGTCGATGTCTTCGCGCGACCGCGGCGTCCAAAGCGTCCTCTCGAGGAACGCGTCTTGGAGGAGATTTTCGCTTTGCGAAGGCAAAGGCGTTTCTTTATTCGACGACGCGAAATTCAACATCATCATCATCATCATCGGAAAATTCTTCTTCTTCTTCTTCTTCTTTCGCCAGGGAAACCAACGACCTCCCGTTGGGTGCGAAAAAGAACGTGGCCATCATCGGAGGGAGGGGATGCGGGAAATCCTCCATCTGCCGACGGTTACTGGCGCACGATAAGCGGTTTAAGCTGATGAGTTTGGACGATTTAATCGTGTACGAAGAGTCGATGTCTATACCGGAGATTGTGAGTAAACACTCGTGGAATTACTTTCGAGACGTGGAATACAAGTGTTGTCGGAAAGCAGCCAACGCGTTCGAGGAGTTTACGCTGATCGATTGTGGAGGAGGGATATGCGTTGATTTGGACCCGGAAACGGGCGAGGAGATCTATAGCGAACGGAAAATTAATGCGTTGAAAGAAACCGCGATGGTTGTGTTCATCAAGAGAGACGTGGACTATTTAGCGAGTAAAATAGCCGGGGACGCCAATCGACCGAGTTTAAGCGAGACGAATTCGTTCAAGGAAATCATGGCGAGGAGAGAGCCGTGGTACGAGAGAGCGGCAGATTTGATTTTGGATGGGAGTTTGGAGAGTAGTAGTGATAAAAATGAGATGGCGTTGGTGAAGAAGAAAAAGATTGGGAAAGAGATTTTGAGATATTTCTACGCCAAGGCAGACGTTGAACCTCTGGACGTCGCTGGTTTCTATGAGATTGGATCCGTGGAGAGTTTAAAGAAAGTAGAGAAGAATCGTTGGTTGTCGGAGGAGGATGAAATTAGAATGTAACTTAATATATGCGTGCGCGTTTTGTCTTAATATTGAATAATAATCTAAAACATTCTGTTTTTTACGGCCTCAATGAACGATCGATACGCGTCATCGCGCGTGGTTCTACCACGTGCATCGGCGACGACGGTTGACTACCTCTCGGACTACTGCTGAAGTAGCCTTTCGAACTCCCATTTATTACGAATTTCGGCGGATACGCGTCGTTTATTCCTCCTTCGTCGTCCGACGAATTCTGATCCCCGGAATCGTCGCGACCTTCGATAATCACGTCTGGATTTTCGCCATCCAACCAGTACAACTTTTTCGGGGGCGAATGTTCCGTCTCGTCATTTTCGATTATTTCCAGAGCTTTGCGTATTTCATGTTCGCTTCGATTCGGGAACATAGCAATCCAATCCGACCGTTTCAAAACGAACGAATCGTCTTTATCTTCTGTCTCGGAGAGGAGCCAACGCACTTCGCGAAGTTGTTCGGCGGTCCACGGACGGTCATCTCCGAAGTCTTCTCCATCTTTTGCAAACTGTTCGACGTCGATCCATCGAACAAAACCACCCTTACTCTTCCATCGTTCGTCCGTTTCTGCTTCAATAATAGCTTCGCGAACTTTACTAAAAGGTGTCAAATTTTTCAGAATATTACTCGGCGAGGATGGCTGCTCGCGAGTGTCGTTTACCGCCGCATTCTTGATTTTGTGGGCCCGTTTATTCCTTGCGCCGCTAAGCTTCATTGCGTTATCGACTGCCATCGCCGCCTTGCCATTTTTTACGTTTTTATCAATCTTTCTGGTCTCATCTTTTTTCATCTTTTTCGTTTTCTTTTCTATAATTTCCGCAATGTCTTTCTCATCCGCTGGACATCCCGGCCACGGCCCCGGGTGCAACATGCGCGTTCTTTGCATCAACGTCTCTGCCTCGAATTCATAGACGGGGACGTTCGATGCAGTCACAACATGTTTTCTTCTAGGCTTATTGTGAGCGTGCAAAAACCTCAGCGACGCTCTTGAAATGACGTCGTGAACTTCAGATCCACCAACAGCAATCATTCCTAACAAGCGCGTTGTCAACGGTGCCACCATGGCTAAATCCGTATAATCGAAGTGCATGGTTTCCTCGAGAACAGCTTTGTAACACACACCAGAAGGCGGTGCATACTCGAAATCATCGTCGATGTTGCGATCGTCCCGACTGTTGCGTCCAAAAAACTCATAATCGGATTCTGCGAGCGAATCCGCGATGGAAACGCTCGAGAGTGAATGCTTCATAATTTGGTTGTCGATAAACGAGTTCGATATCGATTGGGAGCCGCCACCTCCACCGACACTCGATACCTCATTGTTACTTGATGTGATATTGATATTTAGTGGCGGTAAAGGAGGACGCAATGTTCGCGACGAATTCTCGTCTTCGTCGTCTTGCTCGTCCGTTGTCGAAACGTCCACGAAGTCAATCGCTTTTGGCTGTGGCAAAGAAGACGACGTCCCGTTATCGATGCTGTTATCACTGTTCTCGCATATTCCCGCACATTGCGGTGCTGTCGCGAGTGCTAAGGCAGAACTGGAATAATCATTATCGATACAAAAAATGTCACGATTGCCGAGAAACCTAGGCGCTTCGAACACCAACAGAGGTACCGGGATACCTTTTTGAACACACGAGCGTCCCATTGGCCACATCCACGGGTCTAACATAATCACACTCGTTACTCTTTTATCCAACTGTGCAAGCATTCCACTCGCGGCACCACCGAACGAGTGTCCAACCGCGGCGATTCTCGTATCATCCATGGTGTTATACAGCGGATCCTCTTTATCTTCGTTCAATTCGAGCAATCGATCGAGCACAAACTGTAAATCCAACGTTCGATATTTCAAGTGTCGATGTCGAAACTTCCACCACATTTTCGGACGCATCTCTTCGGGTTGATCGTATCCGCGAAAATCAGCGGACGATCCGTCCGGATATAATACCAAAGCAGCGTCGTGCGGATGATCCGCGGCGACACAAATGTGACCCCAACTTGCAAGTTCTTGCAACAAAGCTGAATTTTGTTCCTTCATTCCGGAAAACGAGTGCGAGAAGACAACGATAGGAAATTTCCCGGTGATTTCGTCCGCGTATGATCCTTCTGGGTGCGGCTCGGTAGCTACGTGCGGTATGTCGCTCGCGTCCATACGGACCAGTCGAAAATAGTTCACCACCCATCCGGGCGCCCAAAACGAAATGGCAACCGCCCTTGCTAAATCCGGTTCCAACCAATTGATTTTCTTTCGATTCTTTCTAGTAGTGCTATTATATCTTTTATTGTTGTTGCTTTTGTTGTTGTTGTTATTGTTGTTCTCCTCCTCCATCTTTTGCATCTTCTCTTCCAACTCCGCCGGGTACCAAATATCCGCCATCAACTTCCTGTGCGCCGGCAACTTCTTCCTCCGTGGATGGTCCGGCCGAATCCACGACTTTCTGGTCTTATCTTGCCAATAAAACCGCCTCTTACCGACTTTATGAGGTCCAGTTGGCTTAGGCATTCGAAAAACCGGTATGAACAACCCGGCAAACACGCTGCTAAACGCCGTCGCGAACCCGATGACCGAACTCGTTTTGCGCACGACGTTCGGCACTCGAATTTTCAGCTTTGCATCTAACGTATCCACGAGTACAGTCAAACCGGTACCTAAATACGCGGGAACAACTTGCCATCGAGTGCCATCCAACTTAGCTTGGACTAAAACCACCGCGGCTGGGAATAAGCGATTGCCTAGAATCTGCGTCTTCTTCCGTTCCCCGTCAGCAGCAGGCAAAGAAGAGGCTTTAAGCGCTCTCTTTGCCGATATCGTCGACGCGAGCCACAATAAGGGTTCCAACGGTCTGTTTAGTGGATTTCGCAAGAAGCGAAACAGTTTCACCGTAAACTTGAACGCGTTATCGAGCACCATCGTTCTCTCTCTCTCTCTCTCTCTCTCTCTCTCTCCTTCTCTCTGACTCGTCTCTCGCGCTCCAATAATTCAAAAATTAATATTCCGTCGCAAATAAAATGTTCCCCAAACAAAAGCACTCTTGAGTAAAAGAGAGTGGTACCACGCGAGAGACGCCCCCTCCCCTCGCACAAAGTCGTCGTCTCTCGCGCGTTTTCGTCGGAACCCGACGACAAAAGTCTCAGTTCCCGGTCGCAGTCTTCGTCTTTCCGCGGTTGGCGCGTTTTGGCTCTTTGAAGACTCCTTTTGGGCAAAAGGATTAAAAGAAAGAGTTCAACAAGAGTTTAGGGTTTTAATTCATTGGACTTTCCTTCTTGGTGATGTCGTTTCGTTTACGCACTCAAAAATAATGTTCTCCGACGAAGCAAAGAGAGAGAGAGAGAGAGCGTGCGCGAGCGCGTCGCGACGGTGTTTTGGTTGCTGGGTGCGATTTTCTGAAAGGGGCCACGGACGCGTCGCGAATTTGCTTTGATTTTTGGATTCCAATATCGCGAGGTGGATAAAGAGGAAAGAAGATTGCGAGGGAGGCACAGAGGACGCCATGTTTAAGAGTCCATCTCGCCCGAGCGGTCTTCGTTCCGCGGCAAGTGCTCGAAGAACGACATCCACGACGCGCACGTCGGCGAAAAAGTACCGGCGCATCGCCAAATACGTGACCAGAGCGACATCATTGGTCGTCGTCGGACACGTGCTGTTTTTGTTTATCTACGCCACGGTATACCGGTCTCAAAGCAGACACCGCTTACACTCGAACATCCCGGATTTACTGCGACCTGACGAAATGTTTACGACGAGCGCGAGACGGTTGACGTGTAAACTTACGTCCGCGGATAGGAATGGGAGAGGTTTCAGTGATGCAACGAACAGACCGTTCGATCCAATGCCGAGCGGGAGCGTGATGCCATTCAGTGGCGCGTTTGGGAGCATCGGGTTGGAGAGAGATACGAAAGCGAAAGCTAAAAGAAACGAGGAGGATGAAGGTTCTGACGGAACATCCCAGTCTTCGTTTGTCGCGTCGCCTCCATCAACTTCCTCTTCTCAGCATCTTTCTCTCGATACTGGATTGAATGCGACTATCGATACGCTCATTTTCCCAACGCTCGGAGCGATGGAAGGAATATCAAGCTCAACGAGATCGTCTACTTCTTCCAGGAAAAAGAAGAATAAAAATAAAAAGAATGGCGTTAAAGAGGATCTAGACGGAGACATGAAGATGATATATAGCGAAGAGAGCAAAAGTAGTGGTGTTAGTAGTAGTAGTAGTAACGAGAGAGAAGAAGGTGTTAGTCGTGATGGCGACAAATTGCCTTTATTCTTAGCCAGAGCCGGGAACACAAGGAATTACGGAAGCATTCCTTCAGTCGCGCAATACGCGTCGAGAGTATTCGTTTTAACCGGTATTTCGGCTTGGCAAATGAACGCAGTGGAACTTGCGGAGCATTTCTTGATGCATTACGTGACGAAACACGAGATACCAGCGAGGCACGTCTTGTGCATCATTCAATCGCGCTCAAATAACGTCGACGCGGAACTTGTGAGTCAAATCGAAGACGTCTTCGCACGATACGGTGCGTTTACGGATATTTACGAAGGTGACGCGCTTTTATACTCTGTAGCGGCGGCACGGTTTGAAGAAAAGTTAGCGCTCGCGGTGGACGAAGACGATTGGATCGTTGCAGTTGATTTAGATGAGCATCTCGATACACCGCACGATGAATCTATAGCACGATTTCTCGCACGCGCGGATGCTTTAGGATTTAATTTAGTCAACGGAAAATGGATAGATAGAATAGCAGAGGATGGAAATTTAAATAGGGTGTCACTTACGCAAACTTTGGAAGCGCAGTTCCCTCGACAGTGTTACATTGGACCAACATGCGACGTGAGAAGAAATCCTACGCACAGAATGTTTTCGAGCGACGCACCATCAAGGAAACTAGAGGCAAAACATTTTGTCAAGTTCCCAAGGAAGATACGTGCGGGTTCAACGCCATTAACTGCATCAACTGCATCAACGTCTCCCTTTACATCCGGAAGTCGGCGTTTAATGAATGTGATGTCCGCTGCAGATGATGATTCATCCTCTCCATCGCGACATCAACAACAAGGAAACCATAATAAAAGGCGGAAGGTCCCGCGAGCGTTACTCAGTGTCATCGCGCACAAAGTTTCCTTCCCAGTGCTTGACGTTCGAGTGTTACATGACTTTGCCATCGACGACGTTATTCCGGCGTCATTGCCGTCTGTGCATCACGAAAGAGTCTATCCGGTACCGTTAAAGGTTCAGCATTACCAGTGGCACGATCTCGCGCATAAGCAAATGAAAGTAGCAGCAGCTGGTTTTGAGAGATGTGACCAGCTGAAAGATGGCGCGGCAAAAGTTGCCAAGAATTTAGCGAAAATTATGAGCACGTATTGGCGACATAACTTTGGCGTGCACAAGTCAGACAAGCATGATTTCTATCAACTCGGTCGTGATGATAAAAACAGCGGACAAGCGAGTAAATTGCCGGTCAATAGCATGCTACATATCATCTGTCCTGGAATCGTGTGCGGGTATGAGTCAAAAGATATTAGACGCGTGGCAATTGTAACTTCGGTTTGGGAACACGTTGATGGCGTTTCACGAACGATGAAACGAGTCGCAGAACATCTGAAAGAACGCGATGATTCAGAAGTCATGGTTGTATCTCCTGATTTAGCTAAAGAGGATTACCAGAGTAACCAACACGAAGAGGAAGAGGAGGAAGAGGATACCGATTCTCACAATATTCTTGATCCGTCCGACCGAGAAAGAATTTTAGTCGCTCCGGTACCTCACGTAGCTGTTCCGGGAAGAGCCGAATACAAGGTATCGGCGCCGCTACAGACGACACAAAAAACTATTTTAGATGCATTCGACCCGAAAGTTATCCACGTTGCCGCTCCGGATGTTCTTGGTCACTCTGCGGTGGAATGGGCGAGAAAGCGTGGTGCATGTTCAGTGTGCTCCTATCACACGGCTTTCGACACATATTTGCAATATTACCACGCAAAACTGTTGGTGCGGCCTATTCGTCAGATGCTGTCACAGTTTTATCGCTCGTGCGATGTCGTCGCGACACCTTCGTATGCGGCTGCAGAACACCTGGAGAAAATGGGAGTGCCGTTTTCAAAAATGGGCTTTTTCCCTAGAGGTGTGAATGAAAAGATGTACAATCCGAGCGTGCGAGATCGACAGTATCGGATCGATAAGTTCCAAATCGATCCTTTGCGAGAACAAGAAACGATTGTTATTTTGTGGGTTGCAAGAACCGTGCGTGAAAAAGGTTTGATGTCCTTTTGTCGCACTATCCGTGAACTCGATGCGAGTGCGAACAACCCGTTGCCGCCATTCAAAGTCGTCGTCGCTGGCGACGGACCAGACTTACCCATGCTTCGAAAAGAACTCACAAATGTAAAAGATGTCGTCATTTTAGGTCATTCTGGCGGATTGTCGTTATCGAAAACTTACGCCGGCGGGGACATCTTTTTCTTCCCTTCGAGAACGGAAGTTATTCCGAACAACATCATCGAAGCTATGGCGAGCGGATTACCGGTCGTGACTGATGACGTCGGCGTCAACCGCGCTATTGTCGACGATGGGAAAACTGGCTTATTGATTTCAACTACTTCGGCGGAACCGGTATCATCGGATATCAAAAATTACGTGGATGCCATCGTGTCGCTCATGACGGACGCCGTGAAAAGAAGACAAATGGGTACGAATGCACGCGAATCCACATTCGGGTTGACATGGGACCGAACGTTCCGAAGTTTGCGTCACATTTACGACCGGTGCCGTCCTGGTTTACCATACAGTCGGGAAGACGACGAACATGACGATGATGACGACGAAGGTGAAGAGGATGGAGAGGATGATAACGACTCGAATTCCAACATAAGCGACTCCAAAAAGAAAAACAAACCGTACCAACGTGACATCATCATCGATCCGAGCGCACCTAAATCATCATTAATCTACCGAATTTCCAAAGGCATGCACGGCGGTTTCGCGCGCTCTCGAGAAGCTGCGGCCAACGACGACAAAGAAGACGAGATTGAACGGTTGCAAGCGTTGGAAGCCACCGGGTTTGCGCATGTCGTTTTCAACGGAAATGATAAAGGAGATGCCTCTTCGTCCGCGTCAGCTTCATCAACCGAAGAAGACCGAAAATGATATCAGACCGAGCGAGTGAGCGAGCGAGAGGGTGGAGAGTTAAGGCGTGTCATAGCATAATAGAGCTCGCGCTTTGTGAGCACGTAGTAATAGTATGTCCTACTTAATAACAAAATGATAATAGGAGAAAAACGAGCGTTTCAAAATTCATCTCGCCTCAGAAAAAAAAAGCGCAAAACTCAAGAGAAGGTCGGGAGCATCGGATTATCTCGATACCCAATGACGACGGCGCATCATCTCGCGTTTACGCAGTCCATCGTCGAGACTCGCGGACGAGTGACGACGAAAACGGGCGGAGCTTCTTCATCCTTCGGCCCCAACGCGCGGCGGTATCGGAGAGACACCACGTCTTCGCACACGCGCGCGGATGGAAACGCGAGTGCTTTACGATTGGATATCAAGACGACGCCGACGAAGAAGAAGAATGTTTCCACCTCCGCCAGCTCGTCTTCCTCTTCTTCTTCCTCTTCTTCTTCTGGTACAGGTGCTGTTAAAGTTACGAATAATTCCGAAAACGCTCCTCCTACTCCTACTCCCGCTCCATCTCGAGGGAACGCCATCGTCGTTGGCGCCGGTCCAGCGGGAGCTCTGACCGCGATGACGTTAGCCAGAGCAGGTTTTCAAGTGGACGTGTTCGAGCGAAGAGGACCGTCGTCGCGATTACCTTCACAAGGGTTGGTGAACACGGGCGTAGCTTCCTCGAGGACTTATAACATTGTTTTGAATCAAAGAGGCATTGCGGCATTGAAATCACACGGCGTGGACGTGGATTCGTACGGCGTCAAGTTAGCCGGGAGCGTGAGGCACGAGCAGGGAGAATTTAAACGGCCGCTGAGGAATCCGTTCTTTTTGTTCGATTTGAAGAAAAGGGCGAAGATTGGGAACGTGACGAGTCGATCGACGAACGCGTTTAGCGGATCAATCTCGATTAACCGAAGCGTGTTAGCCGCGGAGATTCAAAAAGCGGCGATTGAACGGTACCCGACGCAGATTACTTTTCATTACAACAAACAAATTTTAGAAGTGCCAGGAGGGACCTCGATTGATTTGAAGAGTAGAAAAGTCGTCTTTGAACGGTTTGAAGGCGAAGATACGTGTCCATATTTAAGTGAAGACGAGGATCCCAACGAGACGAGACGGTACGATTTGTTAGTCGGCGCGGACGGAGTGAATTCGGAAGTGAGAAGAGCAATGGAGATTTTTCACGACCCAAAGTTTACCGTGAAGAAACACGTGGACGGCATGCAGTATAAGTCAGTTACATTACCGGTTATCGGTGGATGGATTGGCGAAGAGGCTGCGGAGAAGTGGAAGCGGTCGTTTCATACCTGGCCGAGAGGCTTAAATTCATTGTTAGCGCCGCCGAATCCAGATGGCACTCTGAGTGGCGTTGTCATCTTACCGTCCTTGGCTATTAGTAAGAACGCACAATGGAGCTGGGATACAATCACAGCGCCACAAGAAGTACAGAAGATGTTTACTGAACTGTTTCCGAACGCGTTTGCTGGGATGTTGCCGCCACAAATATCTGCGTCCTTGGCGAACCAGAAACCAGCAAACGGCGGGACGACTATTTTTTGTAGCCACTTGGCGATACCTGAATCGAACGTTGTTTTAGTTGGAGACGCGGCTCATTCGGTTTGGCCGTCTTTGGGGCAAGGTGCGAATGTGGCTTTAGAATCCGCGGTATGTTTAGGCACTGCGTTGGAAGAGGTTGAAGACACAAAAGAAGCTATCGAGACATTCGACAAGGTGCGAAAACCACAAACGGACGCGTGTGGCAGACTCTCCATGGCTGGGTTTGGCGGGTCGACAAACAGAACTGCTTCGTCGTTTTGGTTCGTATTGAGAATATCAACGTTGATGATTTTGAGTAAACTGATTCCGGTGTCGAAAGTGCCGATCATCGGTTTTGCTCCGCCGGCTATATTTAATTTAGGCAGTCCAGATTACACGTACGACGAAATTGAACAGACCATGCGCATGGAAGTTTTTCGCTTGTCTTTGATGGGAATTTCTTTCCTCATTTTGTTAGCTTTGAGCTTTTACTATGGCGGAATGAAGCCTTTATTGAAGAAGAGTTTAGGGTGGTTGAGTCTCCGTTTCTTTGGCGCCTAAAAAAGTGTACTCTCTAATATATCTGATATGTATGTACCTGGTATCAATGGTACTTTACGGTTAGGTACCTGGTATATCTATATGTATATATATATTAAAACGCTGCAATCCAATTCGATCTACATTTAACCAATGGAAAGAAAATACATCGCGCTCTTTTTTGATCCTATTCAAAGAAGCGCTTCTCACACTCGCAATCATTCTCGCGCGTGTTTTTATCAATTGATTCTCATCAAAACGTACGTTATCATCGAATCCAACGACCTTTTCGACGGCGAATCCGGCAATTTTGACAACGCCGCTCTCGCTTTATCCCCTTCTTCCTTTGCCATCGTCATCGCTTTCGCGATCCCTTTCTCTTGGACAATCTGCAGCGCCAACTCCAAATCTTTCGGATCTTTAAACCTCGTCTCGATTAATCCTTTCAACCGATCGTCCGCTTGCAAAGCGAACAACGTCGGCGCTGTTAAATTCCCAGTCGCCAAATCCTGACCGGGCGGTTTCCCTAGCTGTTCTTCGGTTTGCGTAAAATCCAAAATATCGTCAACGATTTGAAATGCCAACCCCAGATGTTTCCCGTAGTCGTACATGTCGTCCTTCACATCCAACGGAACGTCCGAAAAAACTGCCGCAGACTTACAACTCGCCGCAATTAACGACCCAGTCTTCTGATGAGACTTGACGTTGTAATCTTCAAACGTTATATCGGTGTTAAACAACGCGGTCGCTTGCGAAATCTCTCCGTCCGCAAAATCGGCGATGACTTGCGAGATGAGTTTGATGACCTCCAAATTCTCCAACTGCGCCAACCCCCATGAACTCTGTGCGAACAAGAAATCCCCTGCCAACACCGCCACTCTCGTCCCATATAAGCAATTTATCGTCGTGCTCCCTCTTCTCACGTCGCACTCGTCCAACACATCGTCGTGCACTAAACTCGCCGTGTGCAACATCTCCGTAATCTCTGCGATGCGTCGGTGCTTCGCGTTGATATCCGGCAACTTCATCAACGCCGCCGTCGCTCGCGCGACCAACAGAACCAGCACCGGTCTTAAGCGTTTCCCGCCAGCGCCAAAAATCTGATCTGCCGCTGCAATTAACAGCGGATTTTTCCTTCCGATCACATTTTTCAAGTTCGCCGTCATCTCGTCCAAATCTTGCGACACGGGTAGCATCAACTCTTGAATCGTACACGCTTGCTCCTCGTCATCCGCAGACTTAAATATGTGCTGTTCTGGATCGAGTTCGTCGAACGACGCCGAAATGAACGGTTCTTTCACCGCGTCTGACCGCGTCGGTGCCGTTCTTCTCTTCGAATAGCGGTGTCGCGTGGACGACGACGACGATGCTCTCCCATAAACACCGCTGACGTCGCGAGGTCCAAGTGACGACGACATCATCTTCGGCGATGATGATGATCTCGCGCTCGTCGTCGCTTTCGATGTCATCAGTTCGCCGCATCGCAAACCCGAAGAATAACAACAGGCGCCATACCCTCCGCTCATGTCGTCTTCTTGCTCTTTTTTGTCTTCTTCTTCTTCTTCTTCCTCTTCTTCTTCTTTACTAAAGAACGCCCTTTGCGAAAAGAACTCCAAGGAGAGATTATTTGTGTGAAGCTTTATTCGAGAGGTGTGTGTCTTTTGCCCTTGGAATTTAAAGGGCGAAAACCCCGAAAGGGGATAACTTTTGGATCATGATGTTTGATAAAAATGATAAAAATGAAATTAAAAAACAAGTGATTTGATGGGACTTTTTCTCTTTCGATGATCGATGATGGGAGTTTTTTGTTTTTTTTATTAGACGACGACGACGAGACAAAATTTTCACCGGGAAAGCGATAACCTTTTTTACTTTATTATCAGATTCCTTGGATCGACCGAAAACCTGTATGTAAAAGAGAGAAAAAAGAATACGAGAAGAAAAAAAGGAATAGTGTGGACTGTTCTGTTTCGTTTCTGTGGTGGATGTTGTGTAGTAAACTTTGTCCTTCGAAGAAAAACCGGAAAAAACCACTGAGAAAACTCGAAGGAGCGTCACCACAGATGCGCTCGAGAGGAGGAAAGACACAGGCGAAAGTATGATGGGTACGCGTATTCAGAAGTAGATGTGTACGTGTGGTGTGTGCAACGACTCGTGCTCTCTCTTTTCGTCTTTCGCGCGTGCGCGCGGTCGTTTTTACTTTCTCGTGCGATACAAGACTTTATCGATGATCCCCCAATCCTTCGCCTGTTCCGCGGTGAAATGTTTATCTCTATTGATCGTTTTTCTGACCAATTCAATGTCTTGATTGCAATTTTTAGCGACAACCTTGTTGATTTTCTCGCGAATTGCCAACAACTCTCGGCCTTCATTTTGGACGTCCGAAGCGGCGCCTCTCGCCACGCCGGACGGGTGATGCAACATCACGCACGTGTTTGGCAACGCCGCACGCATACCTTTCTCGCCGTTCGTGAGCAACAAACCACCCATCGCTCGCGCGCTTCCAAATGCCACCGTTCCAACTTTACTCTTCGCGTGGTTCATGGTGTCCATAATCGCCATCGTCGGCACGACTTGCCCGCCTTCCGTGTTGATGTATAAATACATCGGCTTCGTCGAGTCGAGGTTATCTAAAAACAACATCGTCGCCACCAATTGGTTCCCTAACTCGTCGTCGATGTTTTGTCCGATCCAAATCAATCGCTCCCGGTAGAGGCAGTTCCATATGTCCACCCATTGCCACATATTTTCGCCCGGGGTTTTATACGGCACGCGCGGCACGCCAATCGGCATCATAGTCGTCACGTGCTTCCTCCCCTTTGTGTTCGTCATCGTTTGTTCTAAAACGTTTTCAGCGAACGTCTTCGCTCGAGAGTACGCCGATCCCATCGATCGAGCGTACACGTCGTTCATTTTGTTCAGCCCGGCGTACGACGCGCGTATCCCTTGCGACGACCGCGAGGATGAAGAACACCACTTGGCTGTTGTTGCAGTCGCGTTCATCATCATGGTGGTTTTGGAAGAAAGACCTCCTCCTCTGTGACGACGATGATGATGATGATGATGATGATGATGATTCGACGACGACGACGACGACGACGTCGCCGTCCCCGACGACCGCCTTCTTTGGGTGAAGCAGCTCGTGTTCCCCGCTTTTGGGTTGTGGCACAAAACAACAGACGACGTCATGACGACGACAAAAGCGCTCTCTTCGTCTTCGTTCTTTTCGTCGCAAAGTGGGGTGCTCGTCTTTATTCCTTCTGAACGTTTTCTCTCCAAAAACGTCATCAAAGACCTTCACAAAAACCATTATCCTGTTTAAGGCCTCAAAAAAGTACAATTTGAAACCCTAAAACGAAGTGGTGTCTTTTTTTTTCTCTTTTTTTTGGAGAGGGGGAAAAGACGACGACATTTTCGGCATTTTTCTCTCACAAAAAAGATACACACCAAAACCATCTCAATTAGCAAAAAAATTACTTTGTTTTGGAAGAGAAGACAAAGCTTTGTTTGGAAAGGGGACGCCGCGGAAGAAGAAGAAGAAGAAGAAGAGGAAGAAGGCATCGTCGTTGCTTTTTGTCCCGACGTTCACACCACCACGCGTTTGTTTTTTGTTTGGAGATACACTTTTTTTGAGCAGCAGCAGCGCGGGATTGAAGAAGCGCAAATCTCAAAGCGATTGATTTCGCTCGTGTTGCCGTTGGGGAACTTTTGGTGCACTCGACGAGAGAGAATTCGAATTACCCCCTCACCGCATAAGACGCGCGGTGTGTGTCCAACGACGAATAATCGTCCAATCGAACGGGAAGACGCTCGTTCGAGAAGAGTAGAGAAGAGGAAGACGGCGAGAAAAGTATCGTCGAGATGGATTCACCAGCCATCCAACGATGCCTCAAAGACATCAAAAACAGACGCAAAGATTTACGCCTGGTCCCACCTGCAGATGTGTACATCGATTACGAGGACCCGACGAGTTTGTTGGGCGAGGGCGGGTTTTGCAGCGCGTACCGCGCGACGTATAACGATGAAACGGTGTGCGCACGAGTCATCGATGAAGACCGGGAACCGAACAAAGAACAAACAGCGGTCGGAGAAGTGGCCACGATATCGAATCTACCGGAAATCGCGGTGAAGATACACGGGTACACGTGGACGCAGAAGCCCGGGCCGATGTTTGATAAGAGGAAACATCTGGCGGTTATTTGCGAGCTGTGTCCGCACGGAAATTTGGAAGATTTCATGAAGAAAGAGAAAGAGCCGCTGGCGCCGGGCGTGAAGTTGGATTGCTTTTTGCAAGTTTTGGACGGATTGGAGCAATTGAAAGCGAAGAGAGTGATATGGAGAGATTTGAAGGCGAAGAATATTTTGGTGAGAGACGTGAAGCGACACGCAAAAACAAACAAGGTGACGAAAGTTCAAATCGCGTTTACGGATTGGGGAACTGCCGTGGAGTTGCCGAAAATGGGGAAGAGGAGAATGACGTTGCAAGGACCAGGGACGGATGGATACATCGCTCCAGAAACGAGAGGGAACGGGTACGATTACCAGGTGGATATGTGGGCGTTTTTACTCTGGGCGGCGAGTATGTGTTTAACCGTCGAGTGTTTAGTTGATTGTCGATTGGAGGAGAAATTGGCGGGGTTGCAATTGGAGAAGAAATCACACGCGACGAGCGCGCAAGAGAAAAAAGTCCTCTCGATTTTAGACGCGTTTGACTTTGAAGTGGAAAGAGGGTGCGCGCCAATTTATAACTTTTTGAAAAGAGAAACCCAGTGGGTAGAACCCGGTCAGCGATGGTCGTGTGACGAGGCGATTGAGTGTTTGGTAGCGTTTCGGGATGAGAACGTGAACTTGCAGTTACCCACGGAATACGCGTGCACGCCGGCGAAGAGAGACAACTCGTTTTACGAAGAGAGCAGCGACGACGAGGAAGAAGAAGAAGAGAAGGGAGAAGACGGCAACGAAAACGAAGCGGCTGGGACGGCGATTAAAGGTACTCTCGTCAAACCAACCATCACGCAACAACGGTTCAATGCGCACAACATCGCCATGAACTTCAATTCCATCCAAAGAACGCCGTATAACCCAATGTCGGAGAAGTACACGCCAATAGCCCGTCGTAAAAAGTCTGCCACGTTTCAGTTAGATCATGAAAACAACGTCTACTCGACGGCGAAGAAACCGACTTCGTCCTCGTCGAGGAAAACGAACCAACCTTTGAGGTCGATTTTGAAAACCGGTGGGAGTAACACCAGTCGAAGTGCGAATGGGAGCGCGAATAACTACAGTTATGCATCTCCAGTTCGGTTTGATGATAAGCCGTCGCCGATGGTTGTGTATTCGGCGACGCCCGGTTTCAATCGACGACCGATGCACTCGAGGCGAAACGGTGACGTCGTTTTACCACCCCCATTGTTCGCCGAAGCGGAGCGAGAGGCGGAGATGTACAAGGAAAAAATGTTACGAAACGGAGACAAAGAAGAAGAAGATAGTGAAGAGGAGGAGGAAGAGATTGAAACGACGCAACCTTTGGACGTAGGGGACAAAGAAAACAGCATTGACGAGGCGAATTCGGGAGTTCGGCCGCGCGCGTTCGCCATGCCTCCGCGAAAGTTGGTGGGAAGAAATAACGCCTTGCAGTCATCCAACGAAACGAATAAGAAAAATAACATTAGGAATGCTCGATCGTCGAAGCGCGACGTAAAACCACCGAAGATTTTCAGTCCTCCTCTCATCGAGAAAGCGGGCAAGAAACGAAAAGGTGCGGCAGCATCGAGTGCGGTTGCTGATGCTGCTCCCAAACGACGAGGTCGTGCTGCTGCTACTGCCGCTACCGGCGGCGGCGATAACTCCATGGCGTTGGTGTTGAAAACCGCTGGGTGCTCAAAATGTCGATGGTCGCCGCGAGGGTGCGGCAGGTGCGATCCGGATACGCCAAGAATCCCGAGAGGTATTTCGGCGGCGAGAAAGAAGGCGAAAGAAGCCGCGAAGCGTCCGAGAGGCCGCCCGCCTGGATCGAAGAATAAGAACAATAAAAAGTTAGCGGTGGTGAAGACGAAAGCGACGAAGAAGGTAGTCCAAAAGAAAAGAAAAGCGCCAACGGCAAAGAAAAAGACGGTGGCGACGAAAGATACATCCACGGGATGTTCCAAGTGTCGATACTCTAAAAATGGTTGCGGCGCGTGCGACCCGTCCAAACCAAGGCAACGAAGAGGTCCCAGAAAGAGCACGGAACCGCAAGTCTTGTGTCTCCCGGCGCCGGGCGAGGACGGAGGACAGAGAGTAGTAAAAACGTTCGAACGAAGAAAAAACCCGGTGGGTCGACCGACGAAACATACACGACCGATTAGAACCGAGTTGGGATGTTCCAAGTGCAGGTACACCGCGTGTTCGAAGTGTCGAAACGAGTTGGCGTTCGATCGAGCTTTATTTGGTACTCCGGCTGCTCCAAAGACCAAATCTCGGCTATTGTAAAACGTTTCGAGGAGGAGACTTGTACGATATAAACAACAATAACAACTTTCAGACGAGCTTAAAATAATTTGAACTACACGTATATATATATATACATATATATATATGTCGGAGGTAACAACAGCGCTTCACACTCTCCAACTTCCGATGCGCTCACCGGACGTTCCTACGCTTGTTTTCTTCCCGCTTAACTGCATCGACTTCAACGTCGAACTCAACCAATCTAACCCTTCGTACAACCCCAACCCTTTCGTCGCCACCGCTCCTTGCACGTGCCACTTCCTCCCTTTTAATTCGACCAACCCCAACGCATCGCACACCTCCGCCGTGGTCATACAATTCCTCATGTCCTGTTTATTCGCAAAGACTAAAATCGCCGAGTTGCGCATGAACGGGTCGTTGATGATACTATTGAACTCCTCTCGCGCTCGGTTAATCCGCTCGCGATCTAACGAGTCCACCACAAAAATTAACCCGTCCGTGTTGTTGAAATAATGCCGCCACAGAGGTCTCAATTTCTCCTGCCCTCCCACGTCCCACACGGTAAACATCACATTTTTATATTGCACTTTTTCCACGTTAAATCCGAGCGTCGGGACCGTCGATAACACCTCGCCGATGTGCAGTTTATACAGAATCGTCGTTTTCCCGGCCGCATCCAAGCCAAGCATCACCACGCGCATGTCTCGGTTCCCGAACAGTATATCGAAAGCTCTCTTGAACGACGTCACCGTCGATGAGACCGCGTTGCCCATGACGTTTTCTCCTTCTCCTATTCGCCCGTCACTTTAACACGTGCCTTTCTTCCCCGTGTGGAAAAAAAGGATGATGAATTCTCGGATTGTCTCTGCGCAACAAACGCACTCGATCTCGCGCGCGTCCACTCGAGCGATTCCTATGGACGCGCGACGTTCACCTCGCACGCGCACGCGCACGCGCACGCTATATGTTCCTACGCGTGTGTGCGCTTGCGCGCGAGTGTTCTTCTTTTTCTTCCTTAGATTTGACCGAAAAACTGACGCAAAAATTAATATAAAGAGGGCGATTTTCGTTGCGAACGAAGCAACTACCGTCGTATAAATACATGCTCTTTACATACAGGCTACGCGCGACAGATGACTATCGCACTTTTCTCACAAGTCGTTTCTTTGAGTGCTCTTCGGATTTGGTCGCGTCGATGGTGTCGTCGTCGTCGTCGTCGTCGTCGTCGTCGTCGCATCAATCGGCAAATCGATGGCGCTGTCCGCCTTGTCCGAACACGGCGGTGGCCTCGCGAACGTTTGTAACGCGTTCTCCTCTTTACACATTAAATCTACTAATATTCCATCCCGTGCCGTGTCCTTCGTCACCACTTTCTCTTTCAATAGCTTCAGCAACAGTTCTTCCTGGTCTTCCAGAAATAGCTGACACCACTGCACCAACTTCTTTCCTTCGGACTTCCACCGGTCTTTCCAATCGCCGCCTAAACCTCTTTTCTCCGCGTTCTCCTGATTCGGCTCTCCCGCGAACGACACCAGCATTTTCTGTCTCGTTTGCTTGTCCCCGTCCATTTGAAGCCACTGTAACGCTCGATTTTCCCCTTTCCCGAGAGCGTACTCTTTCAGGCCGTCGCACGTCGTTTCTAAAATGTCGTACGCGCGCTCCTCCGACGCGAAGTAGTCGAGCGTTTTGCCCTGTCTGTTCCCTTTGGAATCTTTGAGCCCGTAGTGCAAATTCAACGTCCTTTTCTTCTGCGAGTCGTCTTCTTGGAGCAATTTCCGAGCGAGTTCTCTCTGTCGATGTGGTAAAGATAACGTCCAGAGTGCCGCGAGTGAGTGCGCGGCACGCGACCGATGTCCGAGAGAGAGAGAGAGAGAGAAAGAGAAAGAGAAAGAGACGCGCGCGCGGCGGTGTCAGAAATTCCAATCGCGCACTACAATTCTCGCACCGCTACCGCCCGACAGGCGGAACATTCCGCGTCGATGGCCATCGCTCGCACGTTCCCGAGTCGCTTTAAAGGGTCTTGCTCGAACGCGACGAGTATCATCGCGCCGCAGAAAAGGATCGATCGAAGAAGGACGTCGTCGTATCTTCGCGCTTTTCGCATCTTCTTTTATGTGGTATGTACATCCAATCTGTATAAAACTCTTTGTCACAAATAGTACATATGTATCGAATCTATAGAGTCGTCTAAGAATGAAGTTTTAATACTCTGTGCACCATAAACACAGACTACTGTGCGTGTGCACAGTCAACGATGTCGTTGGCAAACTGAAGAAACTTTTAAGTCGTGTGGAAATACACGTCCTGTTCACTCTTCATCATTTACTCTCCCATACGAGTTCCACATCGTATCTTTTTTTTCCTTTTGGGCAGCACTTTTTTGTTGGACCAAAAAACAAAACGAATTTTGATTATAGTATACTCTTTGTGCGTAGCACACGAGCGACGAACGTCGTCGTCGTCATCATGCGTAGTTCGGCTCTGGCGCGGTCGTCGTCGTGCTCGTGCTCGTGTTCGTCGTCGTCGTCCTTCGGGAAGCGCTTTTTGGGGGGGGACAAAAGGAGACGACCAAAGAATGCATTGCAGAAAAGCGTATCGTATCCAAAAGAGAGAAGAAGATGCGGAAGAAAAGGCAGCGCGGCACGCGCGATGCCGACGGCAGAGGAAGACGGAGCGATCATGACGGAAGAAAACACGTCGTCGTTACCGTCGATATACAAGTCGGAGGACGGGAAAGAACAGCAAGTCTTAGATGCGCTCAAAAATGTCATCGACCCAGATTTTGGCGAGAACATCGTCAACTGCGGGTTCGTCAAAGTGTTGAAAATATCGGACGACGGGAAAGACGTCGCGCTAGTTTTAGAACTCACCACTCCGGCGTGCCCGGTGAAAGACGAATTCAACAGACTCTCGAAAGAGTTCGTGAAACGATTGGAATGGGTAGATGACGTGGACGTGATCATGACGGCGTCGCCGAAATCAGCCATGGCGGACGTGCCGGAAGCGCCGCCCGGGTTGAGGGGGGTGAAAAACATCATAGCTATTTCAAGCTGTAAAGGTGGAGTTGGAAAATCGACGACGTGCGTGAATTTAGCGATGACTTTGGCACAGATGGGTGCGAAAGTTGGGATATTTGATGCGGACGTGTACGGGCCCAGTTTACCGACGATGATCACGCCCGCGTTCGATAAATTGGAAATGAAACAAGACGGAACGATTACGCCGGTAGAGTACGAAGGGGTAAAAGTGGTGTCGTTTGGATACGCCGGGCAAGGATCGGCGATTATGAGAGGGCCGATGGTTTCCGGTTTAGTCAATCAATTGTTAACGACTAGCGAATGGGGCGAGTTGGATTATTTGTTGTTGGACATGCCTCCCGGGACCGGCGATATTCATTTGACATTAGGTCAGGTGGTTCCAATAACGGCGGCAGTTGTTGTTACCACGCCGCAAAAGTTGGCATTCATCGACGTCGATAAAGGCGTGAGAATGTTTGCAAAGTTGGAAGTGCCATGCGTGGCAGTAGTTGAAAACATGTCAACCTTTACCGGCGACGACGGTAAAGTGTACAGACCATTTGGCCGAGGAAGTGGTCAGTCCATTTGCGAAGCGTACGACATTCCACATTTGATAGAAATGCCTATCGAACCTGGTCTTTCGTCTGGCGGCGACTCTGGTACCCCTCTCTCCCTCTCCGACCCAACCGGTCCAATCGCCGCTCTTTACCAAGACATCGGCGCGTTCGTCGTCCGTGAAGTCGCAAAAATCAACTCCGGCCGAGGCCCAACCGCAGAATTAGACCCGGACCGAAGAGGTTGTCTCAAAGTTCAAATCGCAGACGTCAACGACGGTCTCCCATTCTACGTCTCCGGTGCCTTGGTTCGCAAATTCGACCGATCCGCTCGCGCGAAAAATTCCAACGAGTCTCCGGACGTTTTGCTCACCGGCGAAAAAGTCCCGGACGATTTAGAGCCCGTCTCTGTCGCTACGGTTGGAAACTACGCCGTCAGCGTCACTTGGCCGGATGGGTTTAGCCAAGTCGCGCCGTTTCGAGTGTTGAGAACGTTACCTAGACTTTAATTCACGCTCCTTGTTGTATTCTCGACGGTTCTATGAACTCTATCCTAAAAAAAATGGATACATAAAAATTCTTCTTTCTTTCTTTCTTTCTTTCTTTCTTTCTTCTCGTAATAAAAAGCGGGACAAAAAATATGACTGGATCTGGCGTCCCGCACGAGCCTCCGTCTCTTCTCAATCCTCGCGTCCCGCTCGATCTTCACGGCATCGCCAACCACCCGACGCAGCACGCCTTCCTGGCCGCCGGGATCGGCGCCCTCGACGCGACGCCTTCGCTTGGCGGGGACAACATCCCTCGCGCGATACGCGCGTCTTCCCTCGCCTCTCGAGGGAAACGACGGCCGCAGACGCCTCCAGAACGGCGCTTGAGTAAAAGAACGACGACGACGACGACCCCAAACAACAACAACAACACGATGGAGGAAAAAAAAGAGCGGCGCGTCGAGGAGGAACGACGACGACGACCACCATCTCGCGAAAGAGGTGCCACGGCGCTGACGCGACGGATTGGTCGTCGCGGTTTTGGTCGCTTCGCCGGGGCGCTTTTGACCGGCGTCGCCGCTGCTTTTCTCCTCCAAACAAAAAGAGAAGAAGGAAAAAGAAGAAGAAGATAAACCCTCATCATTCCTTGTAAGACCCTAAACATATTTTTTTTTTTGGGAAAGAAAAAAAGAAGACAAAATTTTGTTAAATGGATGGAAAAGTCCTCCTCTCAAATCAATTTTTCTTCCCTCTTCCCCTTATTACACTGTTGTTGTTGTTGTTTTGCGCGTTTTGGTGGGACGCGCGAATAGATGCCGAGAAGAAGACTCCTCGAACTCGCGTCGTCGTCGTTTCCGAAAAGGAACCACCACACCAGATCGCTTTTAGAAGACTCTTTCTTCTTCTTCGTTATTTCAAAAAAGCACCCCCGTTGTTGTTGTTGTTATTCTTTTGCGACGCCAACGACGGGACGTAACGACCGACATTTAACTACTACTATTACTACTACTACTCGCGCGCGTTGTGGTGCGTCAAAGAGCGGAACGAGGCGCGACGAGCGGTGGGAGCGGCATCGAGAGAAGCGTTGGAGAGGAGACGCGACGAACAAAGCCGCTAGAATGAAGAGCACGACGTTATCTTCTCCAGTTCAATTGGGGAGTTGCTACGCACAAATTGTCGGGTTAGGGACCGATACGGATGGGAAAGATACCGCGCCGTCCGTCTTGTTGTTCACGGACAAGAAGAGATACTGCTTCAACGTCGGCGAGGGGTTCCAGAGATTTTGCGTGGAACATAAATTGAAAATGTCTCGATTGGAGAGAGTGTTTTTCACTCGGACGACGAGTAAAGCGACTGGAGGATTGATTGGGATGTTGTTGACGTTGGCGGACGCGGCGAGCGCGAGCGTCGGCGGAGCGGGGCCGCTGACGACGGTTGAGACAGATGACAATACATCGACGCCGAAAATGACAGTTCATGGACCAAACGTCAGGAATTTGTTGGAAGCTGTGAAAGTATTGGTAGCGGAGAATAGAGGGGTTCTCGTGGAGAGAGGTGGGGAGACATTTCGGGACGAGATTTGCGAGGTAAAGCCGATGTTGAGAGTTCCAGAGATGGTCGGGCCGTTAGGAAAAAGGTTGAATGCTGATAAGGATAATATCGTTATGAGTAGAAAACGCGTGTCATCAACAAACCCGGTAGATTTAGAGCCAGTGGTGAGTTACGATGTACAGCTGGCGTCTCCGCCTGGGAAATTTGATGTTAAGAAAGCGGACGCTTTGGGCGTGCCCAAAGGGAAAGAGAGGGGGTTGCTTGTTCGAGGCGAATCGATTGATATTACATTAGAAAGTGGAGAGAAAAAGACGATAACACCGGACATGTGCGTAGAAATGGCTGGAAGAGGTGCGAGATTTGCAATTGTCGATTTACCGACCAAAGCGCATTTGGACGAAGCAATTAAGATTGTAGAAAAAATGAAAAAATCGGATGGATGGAACGTGAACGAAGAGAGAGATTTGGTCGTACACTTAGCGCCGGCAGATGTAGCGAGTTTGAGTCAATATCAGATGTTCGTCAAAGAGAACTTCTCGAATGCAAAAGGAAAGCACCTATTTGCGAATGCCTCACGAAACGATAGAACACCTATTTTTTTAGCATCTAGAGCGGTGCAAGCAAAGTTACATGGCATCGACGCGAGTATATTTCCAGAACCTCCAAGTTCATCCAATGATGCTGATAATAGCAAATCGATGTCGTTAGGAAAAGCTGGTAAAAATTTATTGAAGTTTACGCTTTTGCCGCAAAGATCTATGGGTATAGACGAAAGTGCTGTGCCGAATGTCGAGACGCCCCGTTCAATTCGCGAAGAAGCTGCGAAAGAGGTAGAGTTGCGAAGAAAGACTAAGAGAAAAAACGCAGACAAAAACGTGACGACAAAGGCGACGGAGGCAAATAATGACTTCTTTGCGAACCATCCAGGACATAGAGTTGTCGAAGATGTGGAAGAAAATGAAATCGTCGTAACCTTTCTAGGCACCGGTTCAGCGCAACCGGCAAAACATCGAAATGTGTCTGGCATTTTGCTCGAAGTCGAGAAAGACGACGAAAACTATTCGGCTTTGTTGGATTCCGGCGAAGGATCGTTGGGACAACTATACCGTTCGAAAAACGGTGACACTCGTGTCGTAAACAAACTCCTTAAAAACATGCACTTCGCGTGGATTTCGCACATACACGCGGACCATCACGTAGGTTTGCCGTCGATTCTCTCTAAGCGTCGCGAAGCTTTTTTGAGTTCTGGCGTCAAGGAAGAAGACATTCCAAATTTAATTGTTTTTGGCCCTCGACCGTTGAGATGGTTTTTAAGCCAGTGTGAAAAGTTGGAACCGCTAAAATATCGATTTGTGGATTGCCGAGATACGTTGGAGGAGAAAACGGTGCAAGAGTTATTCTCTACCTCTTCATCATCATTTTTTTCATCACCGTTCATAAAACTCACGTCAATTCCAGTGACTCACTGCGCGCACGCATTTGGCATCAAATTGGAAGGTTTAACGAACAAATCCAGCTTGCCGTATTCTTTAGTTTACTCTGGTGATACGCGTCCGTGTGCAAACATTAGAGACGCGGCCAAAGAGTGTACGCTACTCATTCACGAAGCGACATTTGAGGACGGGTTAGAACACGAAGCTCTGACGAAGAAGCACTCGACAACCGCCGAAGCTCTCGAGATTGGCAGTTCGGCATATTTGAACATATTAACGCATTTTTCGCAACGATACCCGAAGGTGCCCAGTTTTGATTGTAGCGATGGCGTCGTGAGTGCGATTGGACAAAATGCTATGTTTGCGTTTGACTTGATGCGCGTCGATTTTAATAATTTACGACGCATACCTTCGCTTTTACCAAACGTTCGCGAACTCTTCGAAGAAGAAAAAGAAGATTGATGATGGTAGGTAATAGATATTAGAAATGGCGTAATAAATGTAGTAAGTATAGTAATAGTATGTGATAGTATTGAATTCGTCGTAACACTGCATGTAATACAGCATTTACGCCCAGTTTCTGACAGCCTTCGCCTTTTTCACAATCATCCCCGCAATCTCCTCATCCGCTTCAATCTTCGTCGCCACTATAAAATCATTGATCGTCAACCCTTTCACTTCTTTCGTGTGCGCTTCCACTACCACTTTCTCCCCAGTCGCGGTCGTCTCCACCGGCCACCCGGCTTCGTTCGCCACTGCCTGGCACCTCGCCGCAAACTTCTCCCCGTCCGTCGTCGTCACCTCCCATCGTAACCTCGGAATAGAATCCTTGTTGCTCGGTCTCACCTTCCAATCCACGCATTGTTTCCTATAAATCTCCTCGTCCGTTAACGTGCACGCCGTGGCATCCGCCGGCAACTCTTGAATCGGTCGATTTTTCAACATGGTCATGTCCATGAGTTTCTGCGCGCCTTTCCCACCGGCTTTGACGATGTGGTCCGTATCCGCGTGGCCTAACGTGCTGGTTCCAAAATTAGACCCGATTTCACCCGCGGTTGGATCTCGCGCGCCAAAATCACCGCCGAGACCGGCCATCTGCTCGGCTTCTCGAGAGACGCCTCCGTTTGCTCGCACGTCGAATCGAATCGAAGAAGCCCCTTTTTTACGATGGGCGGCGGTTTTCCCGAACACACACTTTTTCGTGTGGGATTGAGAGGACGCGAGCGCCCCTCGGTTGAAGCCTCGTCCGCTCAATTGCGTTCGAAATGTCGTCGTCGTCGTTGTCATCATCATCATCGTTGCGCGCGCTTTCGTGGTGGTCTTCCCGAAATAGAATACTAATAAATCTCTCTCTTCTTTCTCGCTCTCAAAGCTTTGTTCAGGTGCGGGTTTTGAAATGCAGCGCGATTTTTGTGTGGACCAATTTTACTGCGTTTTGGACAAAAGGGGATAAGGCATTGGTCACTCTTGAAAGTGTACGTAGCTTATTTAGGGTTTCAACAAATTCTTTTCCTTTTTCCTTTGTGAGTTTTTTTGTGTTCGTGACTCCGAGAGAGACGCCAGTGTTGTCTTTATTTTTGTTTTCCAAACGCATGGAAACCGATCGAATAAATACGACCACCGAACGATGATGCGCGCGGCAGCACGTCTCTCGATACCGAAGAGCACCTGACGACGCGAGAGAAGAAGAGGAAGAAGAATCGCGCTCCGAGGAGCCGTCGTCGTTCCGAAACACCCAAACAGAAGGAGAATTTTCTTTTTTTACGAAAGCAAAAAAATACGCGCGACGACGAAAAGTTGAAGATGGTAAGCACGGCGTCGCGGCGTTTGGCGACGGTGGTGGCGATGGCGATGATGATGGGGACGCGCGTCGGTGGAGTGAACCTGTACCCAAGCAAATTGGACGCAGCGTCGCTTCTGTTGAACAACGCGAATAGAATAGCGGTGGAAACGAGCGAGATTTACGACGATCTGAGCGGAAAACAAGGGTCATTTTTCGAGAACTATTACGTGGAAGAGAAGAGGGAAACGAGCGAGGATTTATTATCGACGAACGCGATCGTGGAAAGGTCGTTGGAGAGCGCGCGGGTGAATCGAGAGAGCGAGGAAGGCGAAGCGATCGAAACGGCCATACAGGAGGTGATCAGTGACGCGGAGATGCAATTGCAGAGCTTTTTAGAGTATTCTTCCTCCTCTTCGGCAAAGGGGACGGCAAAGACGAACGGTCCGAAGGACGGGAGTTTTAATGTTTGGAACTACGAGAGACGCGGAAACGAAGAAGAAGGAAACGGCAATATTTTTGCGACGCCGCTCCTCAACGAAGGTGGTGGTGGCGGTTTCTTCCAAGAGTTCTTCCCCGGCCGGGGCGGCAATGGAGGAGGGGTGGGAGGAGGACCCGTGCGCCAACCGATTTACGACGCCCCGAGATACGACGATACGACTTTGGCCACACAACCTTTTGGAACGAATCTTCCGATGGATAATATTCCACCGAGACCAAATGTTGATCCCAACTATATCACGTATACCGCTCAAGGTCTGATGGGAAACTTCTTACAAGCGTTGACGTGGATAGTCGCGGTTCCGTTCGCAAATAACCCGTTGTTTTTCGACGATTGGCAAAGGTGCTCTACCTTAATTAGACCGTGTACAATTCGAGAGACGCTTTCGAGATGTACGTACGAACCTCGAAATTCGTGGTATCGAGAGCGACGCTCCCGAATAAATGCACCCGTCGGTTGGCCTTATTGTCAGCCAGATTTAGAAGAAGTGTACGAATATTGCAACGAAATCGAACTGCAAAGTTCCACTTGTGACCCGAAGCTCGCTAGAGAGAGAAGGGATATCGCGGTTTTTGAGGCAAACGCGGCGTTGGAACAAGAGAGATTGCGAGCGGCGTACGATAACGGTGGAGCCGGTAGTGGTCCGTTTTGGTATGGTCCATATAACGGTGGGTATGGACCGTCTCCAGGAGACGGGAACTATTATGGGCCGTACGGCGGAAGTACTGACGTTCCTTCGAGGTCGGGATACTATTACGAGGAAGGTTTCAATTACCCGTACCCGGATCCCGGGTACTACCCGTTCCCTTATCTCGATCAGCAGCCAAACTATTATCACGGCGCGCGATTGGGACGTTAAATGCAATGTATTTCATCCATGTTTACGTCTATTTTTATGTGTTTTCAATTTATATCTTTTTCTCTTTCTATCTACATCTCTAACGTCCGGTTAAATGTTCGATACCGCTCGAACCTTGCTCGCCGGCGGAACTCCCCCAACCTTTTTGGCTCAACGAAATCTCTTTTGTGGCCACAATTTGCGACCCAGGGTCTCTTAAAAAAAATGTTCCGCCTCTAGTTCCAGCCATTCGTCGTCGCGACGCATTCGACGGTCGAACGACGCCCATGTGTTCCTGTCTTTCGTCTCTTTGGTTAATCTCCGGGTAATCTCTCAACCATTCGCCTTTATATACCTGTTGCGGTCGAGCAATCTTTACATCTGGATCTACCAATTGCTCTCTCCAATGCGCTAAATACCCAGCCGCTCGCGGGATGGCAAATAAAACGGTAAAAAATTCCGGTGGGAAACCCAGTGCGCGATAAACCAAACCAGAGTAAAAATCTACGTTTGGGTACAACTTACGTTTGATAAAATACTCGTCGGTTCTCGCGTGTTTCTCCAACGCCACCGCGACATCAATCAACGGATCGCGCCCGACTAACGCAAAAACCTCCTCAGCAACCCCCCGAATTACGTTCGCTCTCGGATCGAAGTTTTTATACACGCGATGCCCGAATCCAAACATTTTTACCTCTTTCTTTTTCACGCGTTCGATGAAATCGGGAATGTTTTCCACCGAGCCGATGCGTTCAAGCATTCTCAACACAGCTTCGTTCGCGCCTCCATGTAACGGTCCATACAAAGCCGCCACCGCCCCGGCTACGGCTGAATATACGTCAACGCCGCTCGAAGCTAAATGCCTACACGCCGCGGTTGAACAGTTCATCTCGTGTTCAGCGTGTAACAAAAACATCGTATCCAATGCTTTTGCCAACTTTGGATTCGGTCGGTGCGAGATATCTAAACCAGCGTCCAACATGTACAAAAAATTTTCCGCGTACGACAACCTCGCATTCGGCGGCGCTGGTTTCCGCCCGGTGTTTCGATGGTACGCGTGCGCCGCCAACGTCGTCATCTTCCCCAAAATCCTCACAATCTGTTTATCTTGCACGTCTTTGTTTTGATAAATTCCGTTCCCTGCCAGCGCCGGGTTTTGCTCCGGATGAAACACGGACAACGCGTTCAACCCGGCTAAAATAACTCCCATCGGATGCGCGTCATGAGGCAACGCCTCGATTGTATTAATCACGGGAATTGGTAACGCTGAGTGTCTCGAAATTGCCTCCCTCCAATCCGCCAATTGGTTCGCCGTCGGCAAGTTGCCGTAAATCACGCAAAACGCGCACTCCAAATACGAACTCTTCTCCGCTAACGTCTCGATCGGGTACCCGCGATACCTTAAAATCCCTTTATTTCCATCGATGAAGCTAATTCTGGACACGCACGGACTGGTGTTCGTGTACCCCGGGTCGTACACTACCAAACCGTTCTCGTCTCCCCCGGGCGCTTTAATATCTCTAAACGCGGAGGCGTTGACGGTTCCATCTTCCGATATTGGTATTCGATACGCGCGCCCGGTTCGAGAATCGACGATCTCGAGCGTGCCGCCCCCAGGTTTCCTCGACGACGACGACGTGTTCGTCGCGCTCAAACACTCCTCTCGCCCACACGTCGTCGTCGTCGTCGTCGTCGTCGTCCTTCGAGACGCGTTGTCTGTCGTCAAAGACGCATTATTCTCGGCGGCACAATCTTCCAATTCTTTCCCAACGAGGAGGGTTCTCGACAGATTCGCCATTCTGCGTCGAAACGTCGTCAAAGTCCTTTTCGTCGTCGTCGTCGCCTTTGGGGCCGCCGTTGTTATCTCGTCGTCGTCGTCGTTTCCACGACGATACATCATCTTTCACGCGATTTTGTCGACCTAAGAAGAGAAGACAAAGCACTCAAAACAATTCTTCGTTCTCTTTGAATTTTGGAGAATCCGTTTTTGTAACCGTCCGATCTGACGTGGGATTTTTGCGCAAAAATTGGTTTTCCCGAACGCTTTTTGATACACACAACCAACCGCCAAACAAAACCCACATAAATAGACGACGACGACCAACAAAACGAGGAGAGCGAACGAACGTCATGCACTCCTCGTGGTTGGACGCGCTGTCGTATTTGCTCAAAACGTCTTTGTCATCGTCGTCGTTTACGTCGTCCCAACACATCATCATCATCGGGAGTCAAAATGATGATGATGGTGCTTCTTTTGGACAACAGTTGATGACGAGACATCCGACTTTGGCCATCCCGGTCGTCAAAGCGACGACGTCGTCGTCGGGTGGTGGTGGTGGTGATACCAATAATACTACCGTGACGGTCGTCGCGAAGAAGGTCTTGGACGCCGCGAAAGATGCGCTCGGGCGAATGCAACGGCGGAGGTCGGACTTGCGTTTCTCGAAAGACGCGCTCGTGGCCGACGCGACGGCGAATTATCGAAGGAAAATTGGCCAGCCTTTAGTGGAAAAACTCCCGGCGAAAACGCCGGCGAAGATCAACGAGTTCATCGTCGACCCGTTTTCGTTCTATCGAGAAGTGTGCGCGATTTCCATTCTGGTATATTTCGCGAGACAAACGGCGACGGCGAAAAGAAGACGCCATCGACAACGCAAAGAACGCATCAAACGGAGCATATTGAAGCGGATGTCCAAATGCGAAACGTACGCGAAGTACGTGACGTTGGAGGAAGAGTTGGAGAAATTTGAAGAGGACGAGGACGAGGAAATCGCGATAGTGTATTGCTCGAGCGATAAAAGAGGGCTAAAGGGAGCGAAAGAGAAGTTTGGAAGCAGTTTGAACGGATTTTTTCGATTGAGTAGCGGGAATGCGAGCACAATAGAAGGGGAGAAGAAAGAGTTGGTCGTAGACGATGCGTGCGTCGTGGAAAGGCAACACAAAAGAGAGAAGTACACGGGTTTTACGCCGAGAGAGTACGATCGGGCGTTGATCGCGGAGCAGTTGAGAGTGTTGAGAGCCCAGAAGAAGTCGGGAGACGTCGAGGAAATTATGTTTGGTTTGAGAGCGGAACTGTTGAGAAATTTAGGGAACATGTCTAACCTCGGGAGGCGGTTACACGCGCCCGTCGGAGGCGTACCAAAGTTAGTCAGAGAATACATAAACGAAGTGAAAACGTGTTTGAAACTCATATCGAACGATTCTCAGATTCCGGTGACGGAGAAACTTTCTTTTCTGCAAGAGACGAGACACGTGTTTGGGAGAACGGGATTACTTCTCTCCGGCGGTGGAAGTTTAGGGACGTTCCACATTGGCGTGTGCCGAGCGCTCAACAGGAGGAATTTGTTGCCGCGAGTTTTAGCGGGTTCTTCAGTTGGTAGCATCATAGCCGCGGTTGTGTGCACGCGGACGAGCGAGGAGTTGCACGACTTTTTTAGCGACGAAAACTTTGAAACCGCGTTGCCGGATTTGACGTTCTTCTCCGGCACGGATTTCTTAACGTCCATATTTCATCTGGTCAAAACTGGAGGCATGCATAACATAGATTTCTTCCAAAAGTGTTTGAGAGATTTGTACGGCGATTTGACATTTCAGGAGGCGTACGATAGATCTGGTGGAAGGATTTTATCCGTCTGCGTTTCCCCAGCGGATGCCAGACCCGGACAAAAACCGAGACTGTTGAATTACTTGACGTCGCCGCATTTGGTCATTTGGTCCGCTGTCGCTGCTTCGTGTGCTTTTCCATCTTTATTCCCACCGCAACCTCTTTTAGCCAAAGCTCGAAACGGTGCGTTTGTACCGTGGCAATCCAGCGCGAACGAAGGTGGCAAAGGTCGCAAAACGCAGCGTTGGCGCGACGGTTCCTTACAAGCCGATTTGCCCATGGAGCAGTTGTCGCAACTGTTCAACGTGAACTATTTCATCGTCAGTCAAACGAATCCGCACATCGTGCCCATTTTGAGAATCAAAAGGTGGTTTGCGTCTTTACATCCGACGTTTTCGTGGATTGCTGATTTTATCGAGTCTGAGTGGAAACACCGGTGTCAACAATTCCTCGAGTTCTTCCCAGGTGCGGACGTTTTGGACGTCGCGAAACTGTTCGGCCAAACGTGGGAAGGCGACGTGACCGTCGTCATGGCGTACGGATGGAGACACTTGAGAATGATTCAGTCCAACCCGACGAGAGAACACTTATTTGACACGGCTACTTTAGGCGAACGCGAAACGTGGCCAAAACTCGGTGCGATTGAAAACGCTTGCGGCATCGAGCACACTTTGGACGAGTGCGTCCGGGAATTGAGAGAGAAGAAAATGGATCGACGAAACGTCGCCACTCGAGGACGCGTGCCATCCTGGAACACGCTCAATTATTGCAGTCGAGGTTCGTTCGAACACATGCTCGCTCGCAAGCATTCCGAAGCAACGTCTGCAATTGGGAGCAGCTACTCTTCGGACATTCAACACAAATCGCGCCTGGCGAATGGTTCGTCTCAAAGGAACGGTGAAAAGAGCCCGAAGGGTCGCTCGCGATCGCGCGGTCGAGGCGGAAGCGAACACTCGGATGGAAACGAAACTGGTCCAGGAAGTCCAACCGTCGGCGAATTTCTCGAACGGTTTGTTCCTGGAGGTGCCGCGCGCCGAAGCAGCCAGCGTTCGTCCGCCAACGACTCCGAAGATGACGAAGATGAAGACGAACACGAAGAAGACGAGGAAGAAGACCGCCGCGGCCACCCCTCCTCGGACGCCACCGCTCGAAAAATCAAACGCATCGGCTCCTTAATCTTCGACAACTGCGACCCGCACGAGATCGAACCTCGAGATATCATCGAATCCGCGTTGGCCTTAGAAACGTTACCGTTCGACGAACGCGAAAAAGTCTTAAAATCCGAGTCCGAGAAGGCGCTTCGAGACTTTCGAAAGGATAAGAAACGACACGTCGAAGGCACCCCGAGAGAAGGAAGCGGAGGACCCGCGTCGTTTGGGGCCTTCTTTTTCGGTGGTGGTCCCTCGCAAAACCCCCCGGGGCGCGAAAGCAAATGATAATAATAAAAGCCGAAACGTATTGTTGTTGTACTTACCAATTTTTTGTGTGTGAACACATCCTCCAAAAGACCTTTTGAATGTATCACTTTATCTTCTTCATTGATAATCTTCTCATTGACTTTGTGAGCGACTGAGCACACTTTTAAACAACGTTAAAACTCGAAGAAGCGCTGCCTGCTTTTGCCTGCCAAACCAGGACATCATGTCGGCGTGGGGCACGGCAGCGACCGCGAAGACGGCCTCGTGGGACGACGACGACGGCGAGAATGGATTGGATTTCCCGGGTTTAGGAGACCCGCCGCCAAGCGCCTCGAAACCGACGACAAAACAGCAACCGACGACCCAAACGACCGGAGGAGGAGGAGGAGGAGGAGGGAAGAAGAAAAAAGGCACGAAACTGTCCCTGGCGGAGTTTTCCGGGATCTCGAGCTCCATGGCGGCGCCAATGGACCATGGGGGCGATGGATTCTACAGAGGACCAGGAGGAGGAGGAGGAGGTTTGGACGCGTACGCGTTGCCGACGGCACCGAATCGAGACCGACGAGAGGAGGAGGAACACGGGGGGCGCCGAGCGGGTGAGTTGGGCGGGGCGTTCCGCGAGTACGGTGGGGACAGAGGCATTGGAGGTGGAGGAAGAGATCGAGATGAAGACAGATACGATTCACGAAGAGGCGAGAGGTACGATAGGAGAGGCGATCGAGGCGATCGATACGGGGACAGAGAAGGAGACAGGTACGATCGAAGAGATAATTATCGAGGACGAAGAGACGACGATCGCGACTTTGACGAGGATGGGAGAGAACGAAGACGCGAGCCGGAACCGAGTCGCGCGGATACCGGAGATTGGTCGAAGAGAACGGCGTTGCCGGAAAGGGAGGAAAGGCGAGGCGGCTTTAGAGACCGTGATGGTCCAGATCGCCGATACGACGATCGAGGCGATCGTGAACCTCGTGGCCCGAGTCGCGCGGACACTGGCGATTGGTCTAAACGAACGAGCTTGAGAGAAGACGATCGATATGAACCGGTTCGCGAGCGTCCACGATTGAATTTGCAAAAACGATCGGAAGATGCCGATAAGAAAGCCGAAGTATCCGCGGGTTCATCAAGTCTCTTTGGCAATGCAAAACCGGTGGATGTCAAATACGTCGAAGACGCGCCGAGAGCGCCGATTCCCGAACGTCGTAAATCGGGCGAATACGAACGCAGAGAACGCAGAGAACCGCGGAAAGAGGAGGAGTTGCGAGAAGCCACCGCAGAAGAACTCGCCAACCGGCCGAAGTTACAGTTGAAGAAACGCGAAACGCCAGTCGGAGAATCGACTACGGAGTCCAGAAGTTCTCTCTTTGGAGGCGCGAGACCGAGAGAAGAGGCATTGAAAGCTTCCGGCAAAGATTGGTTAGAAGAAGACAAGCGTATAGAAGAAGCGAAACTGGCAGAAAAGAAACGTTTCGTAGCAGAGTTAGGTGAAACGAAGAAAGACAGCGGTACAAGTAGAGGCGGTGGAGGCAATGCTCGCCGAATCCCTAAAGAAGAGCAAGAGTTGAAAGACAAAATTGCGTTGCTCAAGAAAGAAAATGAAGGCGACGCCGCCACGGATGAACGCACCGCGGAAATCGACGAGCTCTACGAAGACTTGCGAAAACTCAGGCTCAACGCTCGACCTACGCGTAAGGATTCAAAACCCGCATCTTCTGACGGCAAAAAACACGCGGCGGAAAAGAAAGTGGCCAACGTCCCGGACGCCGAAGGGTTCATCTCCGTCGACGCGCCGTCCAAAAAGATGACCTCCGGCGAAAAGAAAGAACACGACCAAGCGTCGAAACCGGGGGACGCGACCGGCGCGAAGACGAAAGCGAAAAACGTCTTCGATATACTCGGCGACGACGAATAAAAATAC
>MDTG01377812.1_pt1 | contig 33898 bp, 34 predicted proteins | sample 811421 | NCBI WGS metagenome assembly MDTG01 (sample SAMN05326645, study PRJNA326480) | marine metagenome | isolation source: seawater | place: Pacific Ocean: South East | collected 2011
ATCTGCATTTGTCGTATATTCTGGTAGGTCAAAAGAAACAGCTACATGAGATTGAGCGGCTAAGTTATAAATTTCATTTGGTTTAATTTTTTCTATAATATTAAATACCGATATTGAGTCAGTTACATCCCCATAATGAAGATAAAAATTATTTTTTTTAACCAATGGATCGCTATAGATATCATCAATTCTAGAGGTATTAATTGATGAAGCTCTTCTTTTTACGCCATGAACAATATATTTTTTTTTTATCAAAAGTTTTGCGAGATATGCACCGTCTTGTCCAGTTACACCAAAAATAAGAGCTTTTTTTTTCACAATAAAGATTTAAATATTAATTATATGCAATTTTTGATTATTAAAAGCAAGTCTTACTTTCTGTAAATATAATTTATTCATTTCTAATCGTTATTAAATAATCAAATACTTAATTATAAATATCATCAGAAAAATTTACTGGTTGTAATCAGTATAATTGACAAATAAGTATATATCTGTGAAAAAAAAAAATTCTTCTCGTTACAGGTTCAAATGGCTTAATTGGCTCACAAATTGTTAAAAATTTGCATAAAAACTACGATTTAGTCTATGGGATTGATAACAATGAAAGGGAAAAATTTTTTGGTCAAGGTGGTAGCACATTAATAATCAAAAAAGATTTAATAAAAAATATCAAAAACTACAAGCACCTAAATATTGATGTAACAAAAAATAAAAAAATTTCCGACTTAATTGAAAAGTTAAAGCCAAAAGATATAGTTCATTGTGCAGCACAGCCAAGCCATGATCGTGCATCTCAAATTCCTTTGAGAGATTTCAGTGTTAATGCTTCTTCAACAATCAACCTAATGGAGGCTGTCAGAGTTTTTTCTAAAAAATCTACAGTAGTATTTTTTTCTACAAATAAAGTTTATGGAGATAATCCCAATAAATTAAAATTATATGAAAAAAAACTAAGATTTGATTTTAAAGAAAAAAAATATAAAAAAGGTATAGATGAATACTTTAATGTCGATAATTGTACACACTCTCTATTTGGAGTTTCTAAATTATCAGCTGATTTAGTTGTACAAGAATATGGCAGATATTTTGATATTAAAACATGTTGTTTGCGCGGAGGTTGTTTAACTGGACCTAATCAGTCTGGTGTTGAGCTGCATGGTTTCCTTAATTATTTAATTAAATGTAATATTAAAAAAAAAATGTACACTGTATTTGGATATAAAGGAAAACAAGTAAGAGATAACATTCATTCGAATGATGTAGCATCTTTTGTTGAATTTTTTTTGGAGAAACCAAGAACCGCTGAAGTATATAATTTAGGAGGAGGAAAAGAAAATTCAATTTCTATTTTAGAAGCGTTTAATCTAATTGAAAAAATAACATCTATCCCAATGAAATATAGATATGTTAATAAAAATAGAATCGGGGATCATATTTGTTATTATAGTGATTTAAAAAAAATTAAATCTCACTACCCAAAATGGGATTTAAAATATAATATAAATAGAACTTTTGAAGATATTGTTGAAAATATCAATCTTTAATAAATAGATGATAACTGTTAACATTAAAGACGGTCTTGGAAATCAAATGTTTCAATTTGCTACTGCTTATGCTGTAGCAAAAAAAAATAAAACAAATGTAATTTGTGATACTAGATCTTTAGAAGAGAAAATTAAAAATCCACCAATTGATTATGTTATTAGAGAGTTTAGTTTAGATATTTTTGATATATATCCTTCGCAACTAAATTTTTTTGAAACATTAATAACTTTCCAAATAAACAAAAAATATACTACCCGTTTTTTTTTCTCAAATATCTTAGATAGAATTAGTCCATTTAATTTTTTAGAAAGATCAAGAAAAACAAATGAAAAATTGATAAAAACAAAATCTAAAATTTTGTACTTGGATGGATACTGGCAATCTGAGACATATTTTAAAGATTTTAGAGAAGATATTCTGAGAATATTCAATTTTGATGATTTAATAGATGAAAAAAAAAATATAGATTTACTCAATGAAATAAATTTATCAAATGATATTTGCCTCAATATCAGACGGACAGATCATTTAAATTCTGATGAATTAAATGTTATGTCTTCAGATTATTATAAAAAAAGTATTGATTATTTCTTAAAAAAAAATGGTGATGCCAAATTTTTTATTTTTTCTGATGACATCGAATGGTGTAAAAAAAAATTCAACAATAGTAAAAGATTTAAAATTATAGATCATGAATATGCAGGTAAAAAATTCAAGAATTATCTTTATTTAATGTCAAAATTTAAGAATTTCATAATTCCAAATAGTACATTTGCATGGTGGGGTGCATGGTTGTCAAACAAAGAAGATAAAACTGTTGTTGTTCCTAAAAAATGGAGTGGCATTGATCATGAGGATGAGATTGATACTCCTTTAAAAGAATGGATTAAAATCGAAAACTAAATTTCATCCAGTTTTCATATACCAATCATCTTTAAGGCTAAAAATAAAAAATAATCTATTTTAGTTTTAAAACATAAAAGATATTATATTTATCTATTATTATTATGAAAAAATATTTAATTAAGATTTATGATATAATTATTACTGTAGCTATATTTTTTACAAAATGGGTCTATATCAAATTCAGAAAAAGGGGGTCAGAAAATTTACCCATTGCTTCAAAATTTTTAAAAAAGATTGGTCTATATCCAATTATTAATCATTATTATGAACCTAAATTCAAATATTCAAATGATGAGAAAGATAAATATTTAAGAAGAAGTCTAAATTCGATTGATTTAAATGTTCAAAATCAAATCAATCTATTAGAAAATTTTAATTTTAAAAAAGAATTGTTAGATCTCAATTTAGATAAGGGATCAAATAATTTTGATTTTCATTTTGGAAATGGATCTTTTGAAAAGGGAGATGCTGAAATTTATTACCAAATGATAAGATATTTTAAACCTCAAAAAATTGTTGAAGTAGGATGTGGTCACTCTACATTGATAGCAATGGAAGCTATTAAGAAGAACAAAAGTGAAAATATTCAAACTATTATGAAATGTATTGAGCCATATGAAAATCAATGGTTAGAAAAACTTGATCTTGAAATAATAAGAGAACCATTGGAAAAAAACAAATTAAATTGGAGTGAAGAGCTAAATACAAATGATATATTTTTTTTAGACAGTTCCCATATAATTAGACCTGATGGAGATGTTTTAAAATTTTATTTAGAAATTTTACCCAAACTTAAAAGTGGGGTTATAATTCATATACACGATATTTTTACGCCACAAAATTATTTATCAAATTGGACTTTTGATAAAATTAGATTATGGAATGAACAATATTTACTAGAAGGTATTTTAATTAATTCAAATAGATATAAAATTTTACTTTCTTTAAATCATTTAAAGAACAAACATTTTCAAATATTAAAAAAAAATTGCCCATATTTAGAGAGAAAAACTGAACCGGGTTCTTTTTATTTAAAAGTCAATTAATTCAAATCAATTTGATTATGAATTTTTTTTATCTGTTTTTCAAAATTAAATTCGTTAAGAAAAGCATTTTTAGATTTTTTTTTAAGAAAATTATAAAAATTTTTTCTTCTAAAAATTAAATTAATATTTTTAGCTATTGATTTTGAGTCTATATGAGTAGAAACTCCACATTTATAATTTTCCAGAAAACTTTTATTATCTTTTGAATTAGATACTAATACTGGTAAACTAGCTGCTAAATATGCGTTTATTTTTTGAGCCGCAGGAAACATAAACTTATGACTTAAAGATTTTATTTCATATAAAGCAATACCTAAATCTGCATTCATCATTTTCGATTTCCATACAAAATCTTTTACATTTAATTTAATTAAAATTTTATCATTTAAACTATTTTTTTTGATAAATTCATATATTTTTGAATAATAATTTTTATCTACAACCCATCCATAAATTTCTAAATTTAAATTTTTATCTATAAATTTTGTAGATTTGATCAATTCAAATAAACCATGACCTGGTCCTATCGATCCAAAATAAAATATTTTTTTTTTATTTTTTTTAGAATGATTACTTTTATATTTTTTGTAAAAGTCCATGGGTAATGAATTATAAAATATAATAAATTTTTTTTTTATTTTTGAATCTTTGAAAAATTTCTTAGCTCTCATCTTATGTGAAAATATTAGAAGATCTAAATATTTAACTGAACTCAATTCAATTTTTTTAATAATTTTTTGAAATATACCTTTCGTGATAGGCTCATAATCTAAATTATGGTAGATTATATTTGTATTTAAAAAAAATTTAATCAAAAAAGTTAATATTAAAGGATACTTATCAATAATATAAACATATTTTGGTTTGTTATACAGAATATATAAAAATGAAATTACTAAAAAATAAATTAGACTTAATTTGTTTATAAATATTTTATTTTCAAAGTAAGGAATTTTTTTATGTTTACAATATTTTGAATAGTTGCTATCTTTTTTATCTAATATTTCAATATTTTTATTCGAACTAGAAAATAAATAAATTTTTCCAAATTTTGAAAAACTTCTTATAATCGGTAATATTACTTGGTGAGAACTCGGATTAGCCCAGATTAAAAAAAATATTTTATTCATACTGCTTCCAAGATTTATTTATCTTTTATGTTTTTTATTTTAAAATTTTTTGGTATCAAAAATAAATTAATACTATTTTTATCAAATCTTTTGTCAAAAATATGGCCATCTATTAATCTTTTAATTTTAAGATTTGAAAATAGTATAAAATTATTTTTATCAACATTATACGAATAACAATTATATCTATTATTAAACTTTCTCCATATTTTATAAAAATTTGATTTATTAAACTCGATCAAAAAAATAGGATTATTTTTTTTCAAAAATTTTTTCATACCATAAATAACTAAATGATCTAAACCTTCAACATCTATTTTGATAAAGCAAATTTCTTTTTTGTATTTGACATTGTCAAATTTTTTCAATTGAAATTTTTTTTTTTTATATTTAAATAATAAATATTTATCTGGATAATTATTTTTAATTTTTTCGAGTATATATTTCCTGCTAAAACTATTATTTACATGAATAAATAAATTTTTATAATTTGCTTGATACAAGCTTTTAAACTCATTTTTATTTGATAAACCGTAAGGATAAATTTTTATATTATTATAATAATATTTTAATTTTTTAAGATACCCATTGACCAAAGATTTATCTGGCTCAAATATCAATATTTGGTTTTTTTTAAAGCCCATTTCCCTAAAACTTGCAGTAGATAGTCCAATATTTCCACCAATATCAATGAAAGTTCTTTTTTCATTTTTATTAAATAAAATTTTTAGAGCTAAATAGTCTTTATCTTGAGGTAAGAGGAATTTAAAAAAAATCAAATTATTATATATTAGCATTTGAATTGAGGGAATTTTTTCTAAAAATTTTACCAAACTATATTTTAAAGAGATAAACATTAAAAATATCTATATTTTATTAATGCCCAAATTGCTTCAAGTCCATCCTTTGCTACAATTTTCTTCCCCTGTTCATACGAACGTCCATGATAATTTATTGGAATTTCAAGTATATTAATATTTAACAAAGATATTTTTGTAGTAATTTCAGGACAAAAAGAGAAACCATCTTCTTGAAGTGGAATAGATTTAAAAAGTTCGCTTTCAAATAATTTATAACAAGTATGAGCGTCAGTTAACTTTTGATTATTCAAATAATTGGACAATTTAGTTAAAAAAATATTACCAATAATTCTTATATTATGACTAAAATTTTGTGATTTTTTATTTTCTGGATTTCTCAATACTCTAGATCCATAGACAACTCGGCATTTTTTATTCTCTATTTCATTTAAGAGATTGATTATATCATTTGGATCATACTCTAAATCTGCGTCCTGAATAATAACATACTCGCCCTCTACATAACTTTGCGCACTTTTAATTGCAGCACCTTTACCTTTATTTTCTTCATGAATAATAATTTTATTAATTTTATCTTTATTTTTGAAGACCACCTCATTTGTACCATCGGTTGAACAATCATCTACTAAGATAATTTGTTTATCTATCTTGATTTGATAAATTCTATCTATTAAATTTTGAATTGTATTAATTTCATTGTAAGCCGGTATAATAATTGTTAGTTTAGTTTTATTCATATTTTTAATGATATCTTTATTTCTAAATAGTTTTTTAATTGTTCTTCTATTTACACCATTTGGGTTAATTTTATCAAATAAACAAAATAAAAACCTTGATTATTATTCAACCCAGCTTATTTATGGTTTAATTATATTAAGCTTTATCGGTCTTTTTATTAACTTTTTTTTACCTCTTTCAAAAAATATCAATACGTTTCTACTTTTGATACCTTGTTTTTTGATACTAAAAAATTTTGCAATTTACTTAAACAAAAATTTTTTTATTTTTTTATTTATTTCAACTTTATTAATTTCTATTTTGATTTTAGAAAGTAACGTTTATAGACCAGATGCTGGTTTGTACCATTTACCTTATATAAAAATTTTAAATGATGAAAAAATAATATTTGGTTTATCAAATTTTCATTTTAGATATGGTCATATATCAATAGTTCAATATTTATCTGCAATTTCAAATAATTTTATTTTTAAAGAAAATGGAATTGTTTTTGCTCAAGCTTTAATTGCGGTTTCTGTAATTATAAACTTTTGTTTTAAAATATATGAATACAATAAAAATAAAAATTATAATTTCCATTTTTATTTTTTAATTTCAATATTCGTTTTTATTATTTACAAAATGAACAGATACAGTGAATATGGAAATGATGCACCGTCTCATTTTTTATTCTTTTTTTTAATATCAGAAATTATTTTATTAAATAAAAAAAATGTAAATAACGTTTGTAACTGTCTAATACTTATTATGTTTGTTATCTTAAATAAAATAACATTATTAATGTGTGTTTTTTTTACTTTTTTAATATTAAAAAAAAATTTAATTTTAGATCTATTCAAACTTAAACGTTTTTATTTTTTGATACTTTTTACTTTCCTGTGGTTTACAAAAAACATAATTGTTTCAGGGTGTATGCTATATCCAGTAAAATCTACTTGTTTTAAAAGCTTAATATGGACCGATTTAAAAATGGTAGAAAGTGTTTCAAATGAAAATGAAGCCTGGACTAAAGATTGGCCTTCATATTCAAAATTACAAACTTCAAAAAACGATAAAATTTCTATGGAAAATTACTCAAAAAAATTTTTTTGGGTAAATTATTGGTTGAGAGGACATTTTGTTAAAATTTCAAAAATTTTAATTCCATACATTACTTTCTTATTATTACTCACTATATATATAAAATATAATTCAATTATTTTTAAAAAAGAGAAAAATAAAACATATATCTATTTATTAATAATTTTAATTTTCTCTAGTTTTTTTTGGTTTATCAAAGTTCCTGTTTTTCGATATGGATATAGCTATTTAGTTTGTTTAATATCAATACTCTTTGCATTTATAAACTTTGAAAATTATATTAAAAAAGATTCAGCTCAGAAAATTTTTAATTTATTATTAATCTTTTGTTTCACTGTTTTAATTTCAAAAAATGTATTAAGAATTATTCAAACAGATAACAACTATAATAATTATCCATGGCCAAAGTTCTATGCTATGAATGAAAAAAATTTTCCTAATGGTGTTGAAGAAATTGTTTTAAAAGATAAAAAATTATATAAACCAAAACCAAATAGCTATTGCATGGTTTCAAGTTCTCCTTGCGGCAATTATGGCGTAAAAAACAATTTAGACATTAATTTTTATAAAAATTACTTAATCCTGTATTTAAAATAAATACTTTTATCTTTCATAAAATCTAAAGCTAATGAACAATTATATTTTCATTATTTAAATTTTTGATTATAAATTTTTTTTAAAAATAAAAATATATAGTATGTTAAGTTCAGACTAATATTAATATTATTTATTAATCGATTTTTTTTAAATTTTATTAAATTATTCTTCTGTAAATTATTTAATCTATTATTGAATATTTTTTTATTTTCATTTTTTACTCGGCTTAAATTTATTTTCTTATAATTTTTAAGTATATAAATCTGTATACTGCTTCTCAAACTCTGTATTATTATTAAATATATTAATTGAGAAATAAGAATATTAATTAAAATAATCCAAAAATAAATTTCATTTAACTTAAAAAAAAGATTGGAATATAAGAATAATACATTGCTTGCTAAAGATGCATAAAAAAAATTATATATTAAATTTTTAAATATTATTCTTTGAAAAAGAATATGTAAAATAAACGTTAATAAAATAAAAAAAATAAAAATTAAAATACTCATTGAATCTTTAAAATTAATTGTAAAAATTTAAATACCTTTAGTAATCTTGCACCCTTATTGCTCAAAATAATTTTCTTTTTTTTTATTAATATTAAATTTTGAAGAGAATTTTCTATTAATCTTTTTTTAAAAAAATTATTTTTTAAAAATAATTTTTGTAATTTATTTTTATTTACAATACCTTTTTTTAAATTATGGATAATAAATAAAGATGGACTAGTTTTTTTTATACCTGTAAAAATTAAATAGTGCAAAAAAGTTAATAAAAGATAATTAGTAAAGATTATTAAAATGAATGAAATATTTATATTAGTATAATAAAATAATGTTAATTTTAATAATATAAAAAATAAGAGAGATAATTTAAAATTATCAGAAATAAAATTTTTTTTAAAACAATGAAAGAAAATTACATCCAAGCATATAATAAAAATAATTCCAAAAAAATAATAAAGCATTAAAAATTTATTTAATTAAATTAGAATTCTTTTTGATTTAATTTTATATTTTTTCAAAATTTTTATTTCAAAAATTAAAAAAATTGTAGTTAAAATAATATCTAAAAAATTAAATATCTTATATGAAGTACTATATTTATTACTTCTTGTCGCCATATTACCTGCAACTTCTGCATATTTCAGTCCAGAATGTAATAATTTAATATTTACTTCGCTGCAATAAGCAATTCCATTAGAAAATATATTCATTTTTTTAATTTTATCTAAAGGCCAAACAAATGGTCCCTGAAGGTAAAATGCATAAACATCAAAAATTGTACAGAATATCAAATTAAATAGCGTTGACATATTTGCTCTAAACCTTCCTTTCTTTTCTCTATTTATAAAATAACTCAAAACAAAATCGGACTTTTTGGATGCATTTATCAAATTTTTTAACAAAATTTCATCTAATTCATTATCACCACTAACTACAATTAATTTTCCCTTGTTATGCTTTGATATAAATTTTTTTATTGATTTTGCTACACCGATATTTTTTTTATATGAAATTATTTCTATGTTATTATCAAATTTATTTTTAATTTTTATTGCAATCTTTTCTGTACGATCATTACTACCATCATTATTTATGATAATTTTGTAATTAGATAATTTTCTTAATTTTATAGTTGTCTTAAGTTTTTTAAATGTTCTTAGTAGATTTTTTTCTTCATTAAAAGCTAAAATTAAAAAGTAATATTTTATCATTTAAAAAAATTAATCATGACAATATCGATTTTAAATATTCAAAAAAAATATCCTTTTTAACATATTTTTCATGACCCAGATGTTTGATTTTAATTGCGCCAGCTACATTTCCTATAAATGCTATATTCTCAAGTTTCTTATCTATTAATTGATAAATGGATGATATTGCAAAAAAAGCATCTCCAGCGCCAAGTGTGTCTATTGCATTTGAAGATAAGGCTGGAACAAAGCTTTTTTCATTCTTTTTAAAAATTTGAGTACCATTTGATCCATATGTTATTGAAACTATGTTTGATTTAGTTTTTTTAAAAATTTTTTTTGTAATTAATGAAGTTTTGCCAAATCTCTCTTCTGTCGCTAGCCTTGCCTCAGGTTCATCCATTGTTAAATAATTACATTTTGAATATTTATAAAAGTAATTATAACCGAGATTTGCACTATTAGTTTGAACATTAACACATAATATTTTTGACTTATTTTCTAAAATTTTTCTAATTTTTTTTGTTAAAAAACCATGACCAAAATCGTTAACAATCACAATATCAAATTTGTTGATTTTTTTGGTTAAATACTGACAAACTTTTTTTTCTAGTTCGTGAGTAATATCTTCTAAAGGTAGGTTGTTAGATTGAAATAATTTTTTTTTTGTAATATCAAGATATCGTGTTTTAACAATGTTATTTCTAGTTTTATCTATAAACAATTTTAAATTACAATTTTTTTTTAATTTTCTTTTAATTATTTGATTAATTTTACTATCTTTTCCAAGTATTGTGAGCATAGTTGGTTTTTTTACAAAACTAGAAATATGCATAGAGGTTGCGAGAATCCCTCCAAGATAAATTTTTTCGTAATTTTCTTTAACAGAAATTAATTCTTCTTTAGGTGATTTGGCTAAAGCAGAAGTAAAAATATATTTATCAAGAATTGCATCACCGATAACTAATACTTTTTTTTTGTAAATTTTATCAAAATTGTCTAGAAAAAAATTTAATTTTACTTTTTTTCTCATTTTTTTCAAAAAATCACTTCTAGGACTTTTTTTCTCTAATTTAATCTTGTTGATTATATTTGATGAACTTAAAACATCCTCATTTGTAAAAAATAATTTGCCATTATTTTTTTTTAAAATCTTTTCCTCCATCAAAATTTTTTGGGTAGGGTCATTATTAAATTTTTTATATTCAATTCCTTTTGAATAAAAATCTGGTTTAAGTAAATTTATCACCTCAACACCACTATCTGATTTTACAATAGTTACATAATCTACAAACTCAAAATTTGATATAATTGATGCTCTTTGATTTTCATTATAAATTGGTCTATCTGACCCTTTTTTAACGTATTTATCTGCTGTAAGAGAAACAACTAATATATCAGCTTTTTTTTTTGATTTTTCTAAATGTTTTAAATGTCCATAATGAAATAAATCAAACGTTCCATGTGCTAAAATTATTTTTGATTTTTTATTTTTTTTTCTTAATTTATTTAAATTTGAAAATTTAATTATTTTATTTGTAATCATTTTATTTTTTATGAATATAAAATAATTTTTTATTATTTAAAAATTTATAATTATTAATTATCCACTCTTTAGTGCTTAATATCCCTTTTTCAAGGCTAAATTTATGTTTCCATTTAAGTTTATTTTTTAATTTGTTTGAAGACAAATCATAAATTTGATCTTTACCTGGTCTATCTTTAACATAAAGAATATTTTTTTCATATTCTACATTCATACTTTTGCAAATAATTTTGATAACACTATTGATAGAATACATTTTTTCATTTGTAATGTGATATGTTTCACCTAGAATTCCTTTTTTCAATATTTTTATCATTGCAGATGATACATCGTCATTATAAATAAAAGATCTTTTAGTTAAGCCACTGCCATGAATTGGAATTTTTTTTTTTTTTAAAATTGAAATTATAGTCTTTGGAATCAATTTATATATTTGTTGTCCTGGGCCAAAAATATTTGATACTCTTGTTTTAACAACTGGCAACTTATAATTTTCGTGATAATTTTTTAACAACATATCAATAGACGCTTTAGAGGTAGCATATGGTGTATTAGGATTGTAAAACTCGTTTTCTATAATTTTTTTATTTGTCGACCCATATACCTCTGGAGTAGATGAATAAATATATCTGTCCAAAAAATCTGTATTTTTTAAATACCCAAGAAGCTTAATATTGGAAATTAAATTAGTTTGAAACCAATGTGTTGGCTCAACCCAACTATATTCCACTATACTTTGGGCCGCAAAATTAAAAATAATATTTGGTTTAAATTTTTTAAGAATTCCTATTAAGTAATCTACATTTTTATTTAAATCAATTTTATAAAATTTAAAATTTGTTTTTTTATTTTTTTTATAAAGATTGAAATAGTGTCCATTTTCCTTAGATCTACTGCATCCTTTTAATTTTAGATCATATTTATTTTTATAAATATAATTAATCAAACTAGACCCCATAAATGAATTTGAGCCAATAATAAAAATTTTCATTTGATCTTAATTTTTTGCATTAATTCTAAATTAATATTTTTATAAGTTTTCTTATAATTTTTTTTTTTAAAAAAATTTAAAAGTTCATAGATTGCTATATCAACATTTTTTTTTGGTTTAAAGCCTTTAGAAAGTATTTTGGTTGAGTCAAGTCTATATGATCTTGGATCATTTGATTTTATTATCGATATTTTACAGCCAGTTAATTTACTAATTTTTTTTGCTATATCTAAAATAGAAATGTTTTCAAAACCTGCGTTAAATATTCCATTTAAATTTTTTTTTTTAATTGCAAAATTATATAAAGAAACCATATCATCAATATGTATATTGGGCCTTATTTGTTTGCCTCCAAGAACTGTTATCTCTTTTTTTCTAAAAGCCTGATAAGTTAATAAATTCACACTTACATCTAATCTCAATCTTTTTGATAGTCCACAAACTGTTGCGGGTCTGAATATTACAGTTCTGAAATCTCTACTATAACTTTGAATTACCTTCTCAGTCACCATTTTTTGCTTATTGTAATCAGATAAAGGAAGTTTTGATGTAGTTTCGTCTACTCTTTTTTTATTACTTATTCCATAAACACTTCCTGATGATGCGTATATAAAATTTTTTACTTTTTTTTTTCTTGATAGCTCCAAAAGTTCATATGTAGCAAGAGGACCAATTTCCCATGCAAGCTTTGGATTCAAATCTGAAGAGGGATCATTTGATATCGAAGCCAAATGAATTACAGTTGAACAATTTTTTAAAAGGTCACTAGTAATCTTTCTTAAATCAATTTTAATTACTTCTAAATTTTTGGATTTTGGTAAAAAATTTCCAAACCACTGTGTGTCAATTACCGTAATTTTATAATTTTGTTTTAAAAAAAAATTAACTAGATTGGTGCCTATATATCCACATCCACCAGTAATTAAAATTTTTTCCATAAGACTTTTTACAAGATATGGTTATAATATCTACAAAATCATGAATAAATTAATAAATTTAACAAAAAAAATAAGATATTCTGTATGTAAAATGAGTCATGATGCCAAAGCAGCTCATCTTGGTTCATCATTATCATGTGTTGATATTTTAGTAGCAATTTTTTTTTCTGGTATTTTTAATTTTAATCGAAAAAAAATACTATTAGGTGATAAGTTTATTTTGAGCAAAGGTCATGCAGCTTCTGCCTTATATTCTGTACTGGCACATAAGAATTATTTTTCAAAAAAACAACTTTTAAAATATGGGAAAAATAATAGTTACTTTGAAGAACACCCAAATTCAAAAATAAATGGTGTAATATGTTCTACAGGATCTCTTGGTCACGGCTTATCTTTTGGTTTAGGAATAGCTATTGCAGATAAGTTAAAACAAAAAAAAAATAAAACAATAATTCTTATGAGTGATGGTGAATGTAATGAGGGTACAGTTTGGGAAGCAGCATCCTTTGCATCAGCACAAAATTTAGGTAATATAATAGTATTAGTTGACAATAACAAATGGCAAGCAACCGGTAGATCTTCTGAAATAGCAGGAGGCAATTTATTTGACAAGTGGTTAGCTTTTGGTTGGCGGACTTTTAATGTTGATGGCAACAATATTAAAGCTTTACAAAGAATATTAAAAAAAACAAAAAAATCCAACAAACCAATAGCGATTATAGCAAATACTGTAAAAGGAAAAGGAATTCATTTTATGGAAGATGATAACAATTGGCATTATAGAGTGCCAAACTTGGAAGAATTAATGAAAATAAAAGTTTTGTTAAATCAATAAAATTTATGAGAAATGCTTTTTCTGAGGAAATAACAAAACTTTCAAAAAAAAATAAAAAAATCATTTTACTTTCAGGTGATATAGGAAATAAACTTTTTGATAATTTTAAAAAGAAATATCCTTCAAGATTTATAAATTGTGGTGTTGCGGAGGCAAATATGACAACTGTCGCTGCAGGTCTAGCTTATGCAGGATATATGCCGATTACATATACAATTACATCTTTCAATGTTTTAAAAACCGTTGAACAAATTAAATTAGATATTTGCTATCAAAATCTACCTGTAATAATTGTTGGAGTAGGATCAGGTTTAGCTTACTCCAACCTAGGTACAACACATCATTCAATAGAAGACGTGGGTGTTTTAAATTCAATATCAAATCTAAATATAATTTCTCCTGCAGATGCTAAAGAATTAAGGGTTTTGCTTCATCAAGCATTAAAAATTAAAAAACCTGTATATTTTAGAATTGGAAAAAAGAACGAAAAAATAATTTATAATAATAAGTGTAACTCTAAATTTGGTGATCCAAGCGTATTAGAAAAGGGGAAGGAAATATGTATTTTTGGAACAGGAAATATCTTAATTAACGCGATTCAAGCCTCAAAAAACCTAAAAAATAAAATTAAACCTCAAATTATAAATATACATACCATTAAACCTTTTAATGAAAAAAAAATTTATAAATATTTAAAAAAATTCAAAAAAATAATTATTTTAGAGGAACACGTTGATAAAGGAGGCTTGTGCGATTTAATTATGAAAGTATCAGCAAAATTTAAATTAAAAAATATTTTTCTTAATCATAATGCTGGAAATAATTTTTTAGTAGGTGTGGGAAATAATAAAAACGCAAGAAAAATTTTAAGGTTGGATAGTTCCTCAATAACAAAAAGTATTATCAAGTTAAGCAAAATGTAATGAGAATAGGAATAGATCTTGATAATACGATAATTAATTATTCAAATGTTTTTTCAAAAATTTGTAAAAAGTATAATTTAAAAATCTATAAACAAAATCCCAAGGTACGTTTAAAAACTTATATAAGAAAATATATTTCAAAAAAAAAATGGACTGAAATTCAAGGTGAGGTCTATGGAAAGGAAATCCTCAACGCAAATATATTTCAAAACTTTAAATCTTTTTTAAAATTTGCTAAAAAAAATAATATTGAAATTACAATTATTAGTCATAAATCTAAATATCCTATCATAGGAAAAAAAATAAATCTTCATTCAAAAGCTCTCCAATTTCTAGAAAAAAAAATAGCCTATAAGTTTTTAAAAAATAAGAATATTTTCTTTGAGAGTAGTATTAAAAATAAAATAAAAAAAATAAAAGATTGTGAATGTGATTATTTCATTGATGATTTACTTAAAGTTTTTAAAAATAAAGAATTTCCAAAGACAACTGAAAAACTATTATTTAAAGATAAATATTTAAATACAAATAATTTCAATAATTGGAGTGAAATTATTACCTTTTTTAAAAATGAAATTAAAAATAAAAATAAACTTTTAGGAAAAAACAATGAAAGTTTTCTTATAAATAAAAAAATTTTTGTAAAAAACTTTACAGGTAATAATTTAAAAAAAAAATTTTTAAGAGAAACAATTTTTCTAGATTTTCTTGAAAAGAATCGAATAAGGTTGACACCAAAATTATTTTATAAGTCAAATAAAAGAAATTTTATCAAAACACTGTATATTAAAGATATAGATCGATCTTATTATAGTAAAAATAAAAGTAAACTTATACTAGAAAGTTTTAATTTTATAAAAAAAATAAATTCAAAAAAATATTCAAAAAAGAATTTCTATTTAGCCAAAGATTTTTGTCAAACTGAGTTAGATTATAAAAAAGAAATTTTGTTTCGGATCAAAATGTTAAAAAAATTGGTCATTTATAAAAAAAATAAACAACTTAGAAACTTAATAAAAAAAATTAATCTAATGTTTAAGACACTCGTATCAAAAGGTTTTTTTAAAAAAAAATATTATGTTAATAAGAATAATTTAATTCTTTCCCCATGTGACTTTCACATTGGTAATATGATTTTTAATAAAAAGATCTACTTTATTGACTTTGAATATTCGGGTTTAGATGATCCTGCAAAAATTTTTTCCATATTTTTTCTTCAACCAGAATTAAATTTAGATAAAAAATACTTTATAAAAAATTTTAATAAAATTAATTTTATTAAAAATAATTTTTTAAGAAAAAATGTTGAGTATTTAATGCCACTAAATTACCTTCGATGGTCACTTATTTTATTAAATTTATTAAATAAAAAAGAAATTAAATTTAATCAGAAATTGATAAAAAAAGTAGAAAATTTTATGCTTACAAGAATTGGTTATTATATGATGTATAAAAACTTCCTTTAAATTTGAGTTAAGAGTGTGTATTACATATAGTTATATAAAATTATAAAATTTAAGTTTTCATGAAATATAAACGAATAAATAAATGTACTATTTGTAATAAAAAAATAAGTCCAAATAATAAAATTTTTTTTAAAAAATTTCCAATTACTGAAATATTTGTAAACAAACCTTCACAAAAAAATATAAATTTTAGACAGCAAATAAATTTTTGTAATGATTGTAATCATATTAGTCTTGGTTATCAATATGATCCATCAAATTTTTATAATGAAAATTACTTAAATTCTTCACAATCTTATTCTAATAAATTTTCAAATAGTTTTTTTCTAAAATTTATAAAAAAAAACTTAAATAAGAGTAAAAATAAAGTAATAGAGATTGGAGCAAATGACCTATATTTACTTGAACAATTTAAAAAGTATTCCTCAAAAGCAATAGCTATTGACCCATGTGTTACTCCAAATGAAAAATTTAAATTTATCAAATGTATAAAGAAATTTGCAGAAAATGTTGATTTAAGTGAAATAAGTTTTAAACCTGATGTTGTTCTGTGCAGCCAAACACTAGAACATACTGAAAACCCAGAAAAATTTATAGCAAGCACTATTAAATTTGGAAATAATAATACAAAATATTTTTTTCAATTTCCAAGTTGTGAAAGTTTAATAGACAGATATGCATTCGACCAACTTCATCATCAACATTTTAATTTATTTTCTCTTAATTCAATTCAAAAGATTTTAACTAGAAATAATTTGACATTAATTGATTACGATTTTAATGAATTTCATTATGGTTCGTTGATGATATATTTTAAAGTTAATAAGAAAACAAAAAAAATAAAAACGCAAAAAAGCAATGTATTGTTAGCCCAAAGATACAATGTATATAAAAAATTTATTGAAAATACTATTAGCATCGTAAAAAGATATAAATCAAGAAAATATAAAATATATGCAGTAGGAGCTGGATTAATGACACCAGTGTTAAATTTTCAATTAAATGGCTTGTTTAATATGGTAGATAATATTTTAGATGATGATAAAAATAAAATTAATAAATATTTTCCTAATATAAATGCTAAAATAAAAAGTCTAAAAAAAACAAAGCTTAATAATGCTGTAGCAATAATTTCATCAACTGCTTCCTCGATTACAACAAGAAAGCTTATATCAATTGTTGAAAAAAAAAATGCTAAAATTATAGTTGTGCCAACGCTAAGTTATTAAAAATGTATATTGATTTAAAAAATAAAATTGCTCTTGTTACTGGTGGTGCAACAGGTATAGGAAAAAGTATAGCTGTAGCCTTGTCTAATTCAAATGCTAAAGTAATTATCACTTCAAGAGAGAGAAAAAATATAATCAAGACTCTTAAAATTTTGCCGAAAGATTGCAAGGGATATAACTTAGATTTGACCAAAGATAGTGATGTAAACAAGCTATATAAAAAAGTTAAAAAGGACTATGGAAAGATCGATATTATTATAAATAATATTGGTCATACTTTAAATATAAAAAACCCATTTGCACCAATAAAAGATTGGAAAAAAATTATAGATTTAAACTTTATTACAACTGTTAACGTAAATAATAAATTTATTAATGAAATGAAAAAAAGAAATTGGGGAAGGATAATTAATATTACATCAATTGCTGGTCTAGAAATAAGTGGACCCTCAACATTCAATGTTTCCAAAGCAGCCTTAACTGCATACACTAGAAGTGTTGGAAGACAATTAGCCGTCGAAAAAAGAAATATAGTTATGACGGCTGTAGCCCCGGGCGTAATTCCTACGGAAAAAGGTCATTGGAATAAAAAAAATATTAAATCTAAACATGCTAAAAATTACTTGAAAAATAGAACAGCTCTTGGAAGATTTGGCACTATGGATGAATTAACTAGTATAATCGTTTTTTTAAGCTCAGATAAAGCTTCATTTTTTCATGGCTCCATAATCCAGCCCGATGGTGGACAGTCAAGACAATACATGGCATTCAATTACTTGGCACAATAAGTTATGAAAGTTACAGATCTTATTGGAAAAATTTTAAAAAAAAATAATGTAAATCAAACTTTTGGATTGCAGGGAGGTGCGGTAGTTCACATTTTTGACTCTCTGCTAAAAAATAAAATCAAAACAACTTTCACACATCATGAAGAAAGTGCAGCGTTAGCAGCAGTCGCTAATGCAAAATCTAATAAAAATTTAGGTTGTGCTGTAGTTACTACAGGACCTGGAACTACAAACGCAATCACCGGCTTACTAGCTGCCTGGCAAGACTCAATTCCTGTAATATTTTTAAGTGGTCAAGCTAGATCAGATCACACCTCTTATAAAAAAAAGGTACGACAGGTGGGGACACAAGAGGTAAATATTTGTGATATTGTAAAACCAATCACTAAATACACAAAATTCATTAATGATAAAAAAATTGTATTTAAAGAATTTAATAAAGCAATAAAAATTGCTAAATCTGGGAGACCAGGACCTGTTTGGCTAGATTTAGCTCTGGAGATACAATGGCAGGATATCAATATTAATAAAAGTAAAATTAAATTTATAAAACCTGATAAGTTCTTTGGGTCTTCTAAAAAAATTACTACTTCAATTGATTTAATTAATGATTCTAAGAGACCAATTTTTATAATTGGCTCTGGAGTAAAAAATTCTGAAATCAATACAAATGAACTAAAAACATTTTTTTCAAAAAATAAAATTCCTTTTGTATTAACATGGAACAGTATTGATTTATTTGATGGTTCTCTAAAGGAAAATCTTGGTATAATTGGAATGAGTGGCTTAAGGGGAGCGAATAAATCAATTTTTAATTCTGATTTAATTGTATGTTTAGGTAATCATTTACCTATACCTCAAACAACTACCTTATATAAAAATTATGCACCTAAAGCAAAAAAAATAATCATTAATATAGACCCAAATCAACTCAAACATCTTAACGTTAAATTTGATGTAAAGATAAATTTAGATAGCTATATTTTTTTTAAAAAAATAAAAAATAAAATAAAAAAAAAGAATTTTGATTGGTACAGTAAATATAAAAAATATAATTGGTATGAACCGAAAAAAGATAAATATGTTAATCCAAACATATTTATAAGAAGACTGTCAGAACAAATTAATGAAAAGTCAGCATATATTATTGATGGTGGTGGAACAGCTTTATATGCTGGTTTTCAAAGTTTAAAAATAAAAAAGAATACTAATGTAATATGTTCTTCGTCAATTTCATCAATGGGAACTGGACTTGCTGAAACAATTGGTGCTGAGGCTTCAAAAAAATATAAAAAAATAATATGTATAATAGGTGATGGAAGTTTTTTAATGAATAGTCAGGACTTGCAAACAATTTCCCAAAAAAAAATAAATGTTATAATTGTTTTAGTTAATAACAAGGGCTATTTAGCAATAAGACATACGCAAAAAGAATTTTTAAATAAAAAATATATTGGAACTCAATCTCCGGACATAACTTTTCCAAATTTTAAAAAACTTTCAAAAGCATATAACCTTAAATATATCAAAGTTAAAAATGATAGAAATATGAGTAAAATAATTAAAAAATTAAGTAACGACAAAGGACCCGTTGTATGTGAATTGTTCTCAAATCCAAACTCACAGTCGCTATTTAAACAAGGATATAAAACAAATAAAGATGGCACTTTTTCACCAATGGAATTAAGTGAAATGTATCCTTTTGTAAATGCTCCAATTGCAAATACAAATAATTAAAAAATATAACCTATTTTCTTTAAAAATTTTCTTACAAAAATTTTATCATTTTCATCAGGTGACCACTTTGCATATTTTACATCTTGGTTTTTTTTGAATGGTCCTGAATACACCTCATGGTAAACACACCAATCACTGACAGCAATTGGAAGATGAAAATAACTTTTATTCATTCGGTAATAAAAATTTAATTTCGATTTATAATCACCCATATTAATCACTTTTATTTTTTTTCCTTTTTTTGAAAAAACATAAACATCCATTTTTCCCTCTATGACATGATATGACTCAGACTTTGAATAGGGGTGCTTATGTGGTCTAATATAACTTCCTTTTTTAAGAGCAATTATCATTTCATTTGTCTTACTAGATAAAGTCTTGTGTACACAAACTCTTGCTCTCTTATTTGCAGTTTTTTTTGCTAATTTTTTAATTTTAGAAACTATATTGTTATTATAAAAAACTAAGTCTTTTTTATTTTGAATAATTGGTTTCACTAGATTTTTCTATTATCCTAATTTTTTTTTTTATTACTAATTTAGCATTTTCATATTTATATTTATTTATTTCATTATTAACAGAAATTAAATTATTTTTTCGTCCTCTAGGCTCACTGTAATTTATGAATTTAAATAAAGTCTTTTTAAATTTCATTTTGAAACCTAATTTACTATATTTAATTACTAAACTAGCTAATTTAGTTCTAGATACTCTTTCGTTAGATGAAATATGACATATTTTAAGGTCATTAAATTTTTTATTAAATAATATTTTAAAAATAACCTTAGATAAATCATCTACAGAAGTAATTGCAAAAAAATTATCTTTGGCCATTTTTGCATTAGGTTTTAAGAGAGTATCATAAGTCAATTTTACAGGACAACGTTGATTAGGATCAGATCCAACTATAAAACTTGTTCTTATAATACAAAAATTTTTTGAATTTTTTTTTATATAATTTTCTATGTAAAGTTTTTGCTTACCGTATAAATTTAATGGATTTGGCTTAGAATTTTCATTATAATTTCCTTTTATTCCATCAAAAACCTCAATTGAGGACATAAAAAAAATTTTGCAACCTATTTTCTTTAGATCATCTATTAATTTTACCGTCGATAAAATATTTATTTTATTTGAAGTTTTTGTGTCAGCAAATACTTTGGTAGGATTACTAATTGCTGTCAAAATTATAACATTATCATCTTTAAATATTTTTATTTTATTGTTAATTTTATCTTTAACTATATCAAAATTTTTTAATCCTTTTTTTCTTGTGTGGTGATAGGTTCCGATAACTCGCTTTTGTTTTTTTTTAAGATAAATATACAAATTATAACCAATTACACCTGATGAACCAATAATTATAGTTTTCATTAAAATTTTATAACCACTTTACCAATAAGCTTATTCATTCTCATGTTTTGAAATACTTGATTTATATTCTCTAGTTTTATTTTTTTTATAATAAAGTTTCTGCTATTTAAATTCTTACGACTAACTATTTTTGAAAAATTTTTAAAATCTCTTGAGGGATTGAATTTTCCTCCCTTTGAACCGATTAAATTTTTACCTAAATTTATTGCTAAAGTATTAATGCTTATCTTGCTTCTAAAGTGAGGCACACCGATTAAAATAATTGAACCATTTTGCTTTAAACTTTCATAACCTTTTGTAATTATATTTGAATTACCTGTGCATTCAAAAAAATAATCTATTTTTCCTTTGATTAATTCTAAGTTATTTCTTTTTTTAATATTTAATATAGTTTCAGTCGCACCATATTTTTTAGATAATTTTAATTTTTTTTTGTTTATATCAATAGAAATAATTTTTTTTACCTTTAAAAAATTTAAATACCTTATTAAATAAAGACCTATAGGCCCACATCCTGCAACAGCAATATTTTGATTTGATTTTATTTTACATAATTTGTCAACTGAGCCAATAGCAGTACTAGCTGTGCAACCTAGTAATAAGATATCCAGGTCATTTTTAAAATTATTAATTTTTGTGACTCTATTTTCAGATATTATTGAATGATTGCTAAAAGTTGTTATTTTACCTGCATTAAGTTTTTTGTTATGCCATTTATAGTAAGCTGGTTTAGCGTCTATCCCACTTGATGACATCCAATGAAGTAGGACTTTATCACCTTTTTTTACTTTTTTTACCAGAGGTCCTGTTTGTAAAACTTTCCCAACTCCTTCATGACCTAGCAAGTGAGGTAAATAATTATCCTTCCCTTTAACACCATCTATTTCTCCTAATTGGGAACCACAAATACCTGAGTATTTTAATTTGATTAAAATTTGTCCTTTGTATAATTTATTTGGCAGACTTATTTCATCTATAATTAAAGGTTTTTTTTGAACAGCTAGTATTGCAGCTCTAGTTTTTTTAATTATTGTTTTCATTCAAAATATATAAATGAATAATCGCCGCTATATCCTGACTCTTTAAAAAACCATTTCCATTCTTCGGGGGTAAAAAAACATTCACAGGTAACTTGCCAATATAGTAAGTTTACTTTTTCAATTTCGTTTCTATAAGACTCAACACATATATATTTACTACTTTTTGAAACTCTTTCAATTTCTTTAAGAGATTTCATGAGGTCATAACAATATAGATTATGTAGAGTATTTAGGGAAATCACTAAATCAAATTCATTTGTGTCAAATGGTAAATTGTTAGCGTTACCCAAATGCAGATATTTAGATATCTCATTTTTAGAATTATTTAACGCATAATTAGATATATCTAAACCTGTTACTTGTGATTTTGGCAGTAATTTTTTAATTTCAAAAAGTAGATAACCTTTTCCACAACCAACATCTAAAATTTTTGAATTATTATTTAATTTATAATGATTAATGAGTTTGTTAGCAACTGGCACCCATCTATCATCATAATAATATCCACCATAATTTACGTCTCTAGAACCATCCCAATAATCATAATCCCATTTTTTTGCTTTAATAGCTGCTTCTGCTTTATTTATAGAATTAACTCTAGCTAAATAATCTCTTTTAGTTTTTTTATGATGATCACTTAAAAAATCAATTTCCATTTTTATGAATAATAATTGAATTTATAGTATTATATTTTATTTAATCTTCAACTTATTATAAATATTTTTATAGCTTCAAATATACCTATTCCTAAAATACTCAGGAGTAAATTACCAGGAAAAATTCCTAATAATGTTCCGATGAAGAAATTTTTAAGACTGACATTAGAATAGAATAAAATTATATTTTGAGCAATAAGTGGCATTCCTCCTCCACCTGTAATTCTAAAAAAGAAAATACTTATTAGTTCGTTTTTTTTTAATTTTAAAATAATTTTATTACTTTTGATTTTTTTAAGATCAATAAGTGATACTAAGTTTGATTTTATAAAAAATAAAAAAAAAAATAATGATCCTAAAGTGATACAAATTGTTGAAATAAAAGCTCCAATAATTGGATTATAGATTATACTGGTTAAAAAAATTAAAGGTAAAGTAAATGGTATAATTGAGACAAATACTATAAAGGAAATAAAATAAAAAATAGAAAAAAGAATAAAGTTTTTTTGAATTAATAATTCTAATTTTAATGATTGCTCTGATAAATATGATTTCTCAAAAATTTTATCAATGTCAAAATCGACATATAATAAAATTCCAAGACAAAGTATAAACAAAATAATTAAATATACAATTATAAGATTAACATTGTACTTTTTAAACTTCATTATCACGCAGCTAAAATATTAAATTCTACAGAAATTCTACAGTTTGATGTTTTGTTTATTTCGGCAAAATGTACTGTATCACTATGAAACAATATCCCTTCACTACCATCACTTTTAATTGGTTTTTTAACTCTCGATAAATTTTTATTAATATAACTTTTTGAAATTTTAGGTTTCATTTGACCATTTTTCTTAACATAAGAAATTTTTATATTGTCTGTGTGGCTAGAATGAATCATGTTTAAAGTATTTTGTTTATTAACACCAAATATAGGTATCCATAGTTTCCATACAATTTTGTGATTAAAAGTAGTTTTTCTGACATCTCCTATTTTCCAAAATGAGGAGTCTTTATGAGGAAAACCTACATCTTTTTTTAATTTTCTTACAATTCTATAAAATGCACTAAATTGATTTTTAGTTAGTTGTTTATTATTCTTAAAATCCAAGTTTGATATTACATTTATCGATGCTTTTTTTGCATTAATTTTTTTAGGAATATTTATTTGGACCCATTTGTTTATATTATCTGTGCATTTATAACTTAAAATTCTAGAAAAATTATTTCCAAAAATCTCTTTAAAAGTTTTGTCTGGAAGTTTTTTAAAAAAATTTGTAACTGATCTATATGAATTCAGTTTTTGTAATGGAAATTTTTGATTAATATTTTTTAGGATATCTTTTTTTATTTCACTAAGTAATAATTTAGGGATATTTATTTTAGTATATCCATTTTTTTTTAGTTTTAAGTAATGCATTTTAATATTGAAATTTTAAAAATTAATTTATTATAATATATCTTTTTGTTTATAAATATCTATTATTATGAGAGTATTGAGTTCAAACATATCTTATGAAGTTAATTAATCAAATTTCAATTAATCAAAGATACATTATTTTTTTACTATTAGTATGTGCTGCGTCTGTATTATTTTGCATTATATATATGAATAAATTTAGCTATATGGTTGATGAAGATAACAACTTAATTTTCAAAAATATTCCATTTGGCATTGGTCCATTAGTTTTCAATTTAATTGAGAATGGTATCTACTCCAGTAAATTTATAAATAATCTAGATTTTGTTTTACAAAAATTACCTGTTCTTCCACTTTTGCTTTTCGGAATTTCAAAATTGACTTCGAATATTTTTTTTGTTGTAATTATAAAGAATCTAATAACTTTTTCTTTTATTTTCTGGATTATATTTTTTTATTTAAAATCTCTTCATTTTCATATCAATTATGCAATTTTATATTTTATAATTTTCATAATTCCTTATAATTTATTTGTTGCTCTCAACTTTGAATTTGCTGATAACCTAACAGCAATTTTATTACCATGTCTATTTTTAGTATTGATTTCAAACTTACAAAATAAATATTCTATTTCAGCAATAATTATTTTTTTTTTATATTTGACTAAAACTTCAATGTTTTTTCTTAGCTTAGGAATACCTTTAATAATTTTGTTAATTGAAAAAAAAAAATTTTTTAGATTAAAAAAAAATATAATTTTTTTAGGTCCCCTTTTCGCAATAATTATTTGGGCTGTCTTTAGTTATGTTAAAACAGATCGTGTCGCTATAGGAACTAATTCTCTCACAGTAAATTCATTTGGCCTAACATTAGCATCTGATCCAAGGTTTTTTGAGTATTATCCGTTAAAGTCAATTGATTTACTTCAAGCAAAAATTGAAGTTCCTAAAAATCTTAAAAATGAATGGGAGGTTTATGATTATTTTAAATTTAAAAATAATGAATACTTTTCAAGTCGAGAAAATTTATATAAATATATTATGACTGCTCCAAAAAAAATTTTAATAATCTTATTTAATATTAAACGAGATAGCGCAAATCCTGACTCACAAGGTAATTTTAATAATGATATAAGATACTCAATGATATTTAATAAATTTTTTATTAATTTATCAATTATAACGTCGCTCTATTTTTTTTATTTAAGCATAAAAAAAAGAAAAATTTATAGTGATGATGTTATATTTTTATCTATGTTAGGATTAAGTTTGCTTCCATTGATAGCTGGATGGGCAACTTCAAAACATTTAGTTCCGATTTCTATTTTATGTTTTTTTTATTTAACTCATAAATATTTATCTTTTTTTAAAAAATAATTTTATTAAATTACTATTTTTTAAATTTAAATAAAATATCTACCAAAGTTAAAAGCCAATATTGATGAGTATTTTCAATAAAATTAAAAGATTTTGAATTGACTACAAAATTTAAATTTCCATATTTTGATAATTTGTTTTTTCCAAAGAAACCAGTAAATGTAACTAGATTATTTTTTTTTAATTTTGTAAATTTAGCTGCATTAATCATATTAAGAGAGTTTCCACTTGAAGAAATCAAAATTATTAAATCACCTTTATCTGCATAAAATCTTAAAGCTGCTTTTACCCAATTTTCATAACCATAATCATTAGAAAAACAAGTAAGTAAATCACTTTCATTAAAATTTACACATCTAATGCCACCATTTTTAGTCATATCTACACTAAAATGACTGGCGATCGCTGCACTTCCACCATTGCCAACGATTATTATTTTTTTTTTATTTTTTTTAATATTCGTTATTAACTTATGAAGTTTAATTATCTTTTTTTTGATATCTTCATTAATGTTAGAAATTTTTGAAAATTCACTATTATAATTTTCCAAGAAGTGTTCAATATTTTTCATAATTAAAAATTTAATATAGATTAAATTAAACTCTTTAAATATAATGGTATAAATCACATATTCATATCAAATTCATTCACTAAACTATATTTTTTTAAAAATATCTTTTTCAATTCTTTGTTTATTCAATAAATCTTCAACCTTTTTTATTTTCTTATAAAAATTCTTATCATTTGATACTTCGTTACATTTTAAGATTCGAGAATGTGATGTTTTTTCTAGATTTTTTCCTAGAGCGACTTCCTCATATAATTTTTCACCTTTCTTTAGGCCTATTATCTTAATTGATATATCTCCTTTATTCCTTTTTTCATTCTTGATAGTTAGGCCACTTAATCTAATAACTCGTTTCGCTAGCTCAAAAATATTTATTTGTTTCCCCATTTCTAGTGCATAAATTTCCACACCTTTTCTATTAAAGTAAGATGCATTTATAACTAATTGAATTGCCTCAGATATTGACATGAAATATCTAGTAACTTTTTTGCTTGTTACAGTTAGGGAAGTCATGTTTGATATTTGATTCAAAAAAATAGGAATCACTGACCCACTAGAACCAATTACATTTCCAAATCGTACAATTGTAAAAGTAGTTTTGCATTTTTTTTTAGACCTTAAAAAAAGATCAGATAAAATTTTTTCACCAAATTTTTTAGAAAAACCTAATATGCTTTTTGGATTTACTGCTTTATCAGAACTAATAAAAATAAACTTTTTGATTTTTTTTTTAATTGCAAATTCTGCTGTAATTTTAGTACCCAAAACATTATTCTTAATCATTGAATAGGGATTTTTTTCCCCAAAATTTACATGCTTGTATGCTGCTGAGTGATACAAATCATCGATTTTAATATCGTTAAATCTACTCATTAAAAAATTTTGGTCTGTACAATCTCCTAAAACTGGTATGAATTTTTCCTCATAAGATTTTTTTAATTTTCTAATTTCATTAACTAATTTGAATAAATTAATTTCAGAACTATCTAAAGCATAAATTTTTTTTGGTTCATATCTTAAAATTTCTAAGCATAATTCTGACCCTATAGAGCCACCACCTCCTGTAACTAAAATATTTTTCCCATTAATTCTTTTCTTTAAAATATTTGGATTTACAATAATTTTTGGTCTATCAATTATGTCATAAAAATTAGGTTTAATTTCCAGTAGTTTTTTTAGAAAATTTTTTGAATTTTCTGTGTCGGTAAGATTTCTAATTCTAATATTTTTTTTTTCAAATTTTTTGTAAAGAATATTAATATCTTTTTTCGAATATGTTTTACTATTAATTATTATTTCAGTAATTTGGTATTCTTTAACTACTTTTTCAAATTCTGTGCTCTTGAATATTTTAATACCACTTAATTCACGTTTTTTATATTTATTTTTGCTATCAACAAAAGCAATAACTTTTCCATAATTGGGATAATTCATTAAGTCTTTAAAAAGAGTTAATGATTTATCATTAATTCCATAAATTAAAATTTTGTTCTCAAAATTTATTTTATTTTTTTTTAAATTTATAAGATAATTCAAAATAATTCTAATCATTACAAATAGGATACAAGAAATTATTGGTGCAATTATTGAGATTGACCGTGGAAAGAAAAAACTTTTATAAAAAATAATATTTAAAAGGAATATAATAATTTGTGAAAGTAAAACTACACGAATTATTTTTATAATTGATCGACTGTCAAAAAAAGTAATTAAAATTTGATAAATATTGTTAAAATAAAAATTTGTAATAAATACACTTATAAAAATTAAGTAAACTCTGTAATCAATATCAAGGGGATTGTACAATGAATCTAATCTAATTGAATATGAAAAGGTAATTGCAAAACAAATTATTAAAATATCTAATGAAATTAAGATAAACTTTTTTGAAAAATTACTTAAATTTATTTTGTCGATTTTTAATTTCATAAATTATTAAGAGCTTTATTATAAACATTTAAATGTTTCTTTAATATAATCTCTTTTCTATATTGCTTTACGTTGTGAAATCCTTTCCTAATAAGAGAATTTCTAAGGTTTTGATTATTTATAAGACGTTTTATTGCGTAAGATATTTCTTTTATATTTCTTGGATTCACCAGTAAAGCACCACCACCAGCAACAGATCTCATAGGTTCTAATTTACTAGTTATTACCGATCTACCAATTGATTGTGCCTCTAAAATAGGCATCCCAAAACCCTCATAGATTGAAGGGAATAGCAATATGTCACATTCTTCATACTTTTTTATCAACTTTTTTTCCTTGATAGAAATCAGGTTTATGTAATTAATTTTATTTATTTTTAATTTTTCAAAAATTTCATTATCTATTTCTCCAACTAAAATTAATTTACAATTAATATCTTTCAGGGATAGGATTAAATTAGAAATATTTTTATTAATTGCAGTACCTATTACAATTATATTAGGTTTTTTACTCATTTTTTTTTTTATTTTTTTTTTGAAACTTGATGATATGGAAACTCCAATCACTTCATTATTTTTTCTTTTTTTAATATTTACAAACTTATTTAATTCTTTTTTGGTATAATTTGATATTGAAATTATATATTTACTTTTCCAATAAGGAATCTTTATCCAAAAAAAAAGGTAAATTAGTCTCTTTAAACCTTTAAGTCTCTTCATTGAATAAAAATCGAGAAAAGTATTAATTGTTTTTTTTTTACTCATCAATATTGAAATGAAATTTATATCACCACAAATATGATTTATTGAACCTTGATTAAAAAAAGCCCACATGCATAAATAAATTCTATTAAGAAAACCCTTGGATAGTAAAGGACAAATTTTGAATTTTATTTCATAATCTTTATCTTTAAAATTTTTGAATAATTCAAAGTAAAAATTTTCAATACTAAAATGTTTTCCTTGAACAGACTTTCTCATGAAAAGACAAATTTTTTTTTTCATTATTTAATAATTTCATCAATTAGACTGATTATCATGGCATTTTTTTTGGAAATACATTTGAATGAATAATATGTTTTTTTTGGAATATAAATTGAAAATAAATTATTAGGATAACTAATTTTTATTTTATGAACTTTTCCATCTTGTTTTTTTTTAAACGAAAAAACAACAGTTCCTGAACTTATAGTTGAAATTTGATTTCTTTTTTCATGATATTTCCAACCTTTAAACTGACCCTTTTTTACTTCTGAAAAATATAGTTCTCCATATCTTGGTAATAATTTCTTTTTAAAATTTAAAAACTTTACAATATTTCCTTTTTTATTTTTAATTATTTTAATTTTTTTTTTTTTCATTATTTTTCATAAAGTTCAAAATCTGGGTCTCTGTTATTTTTTGCACAGTAATATTGTTATTTAAAACTTCCCTATACCATTCAACTGTAATTTTAATGCATTCATCTATTGAAAATTTTGGTTTCCATTTTAAGATTTTTTTTGCTTTTGAAATATCAAGTTGTAAATTAATTTGTTCGTGAAATTTTTTCTTATTAAAAGTTTTATATTTACCTTTACCCCATTCTTTAATAATTTTATGAATAATTTGTTCAACACTTGTAACCGTGTTCTTTTCGGTACCAAAATTCCATGGACCAGAGAATTTATCTGGATTTGAGTAAAGTTTTTGGGCTAAAATTAAATATCCATGTAATGGTTCCAGTACATGTTGCCATGGTCTGTTGAAATTTGGATTTCTTATAATTATTTCCTTGCCATTACTTAAAAAATTAATCGCATCAGGTATAAGTCTGTCTTTTGACCAATCCCCTCCACCGATCACATTTCCAGCCCTTGCTGTAGCTATACCGGTTTTTGTTTTATTTCTAAAAAAACTCTTATAATAAGTGTTTACTATTATTTCAGCACAAGCTTTTGAACCACTATAAGGATCTACACCACCGAGCTTATCATTTTCTTTAAAACCTACTGTTGAATTATTGCTTTGATAACATTTATCTGAAGTAACAAATACTGCAGATCTTACAAATTTAAGATTTTTTAAGGAGTCAATGATATTTAAAGTTCCTAGCGAATTTACCTCGTAAGTATATTTAGGTTCATCATAGGATTTAGAAATAATAGGTTGAGCTGCCAAGTGAAATATAATTGAAGGTTTGATTTTTTTTACATATTTCTTAATTTTATTTGAATTTCTTATATCAATATTTTGTAGTTTAATTTTTTTACTTAAATTTAATTGATTAAATAGTTTCTTATTATTATTTGGATTATGGCCAACACCATACACTTTTGTGCCCATTAATTTTAACCAAAAACATAGCCACGACCCCTTAAACCCCGTTGCTCCAAAAACTAATACCTTTTTATTTTTATAAAAATTTTTTATTTTTTTATCCATGGTGTTTTTTTTATTGTATATAATTTATTGAGATATTCCTTGTCTCTGAGAGTATCCATGCACTGCCAAAATCCATTGTGTTTAAAAGCTTTTACTTGTGAGTTTTTTACAAGTCTAGTTATTGGTTCTTTTTCGAACATTTCATTTTTTTTATTTATATATGAAAAAACTTTTTGATTTAAAATAAAATAACCACCATTTATCCAGCCAGTTTTTGTTTGGGTTTTTTCCATAAATTTAGTAACTTTTGTCTTTTTTAATCTTAGTTCCCCAAATCTAACTGGTGGTCTTACTGCAGTCAATGTTGCTATTTTTTTATGTTTCAAATGAAATTTTAAAGTTTTTGAAATATCAACATCAGATAACCCATCTCCATATGTTAACATAAAATTTTCATTAACTTTAAAAAAATTCTTTAATTTTAGTAATCTTCTTCCTGTCATTGCATTTAATCCAGTATCAACAATTTTTATATTTTTATCAAAATTTGATTTAGAAAAATATTCTTTAATTAAATAACCTTTGTAACCAACGGGTATGATAAAATTATTAAACCCAAATTTTTTATAATAATTTATTATATGAACTAAAATTGGTTTATTTCCAATTCTTACTAAAGGTTTAGGTATAATTTTTGTCTCCTCTGAAAGTCTTGTGCCTTTGCCTCCACATAAAATGATAACTTTCATAATTTTATTATTTGATATGTTTATTAATTATTTTTACTTGTTTTGAAATAGTTCTCTCACTAATTATAGAAGAATGCAAATATTTAAATTTTTTATTATAATATTTATTAGTATATAATTTTTTAATAATTTTACTTAACCTTATATGATCACCAGGATAAAATAGAAGTTCTTTATCTCTTATAATTTCTGGTATTGCTCCTTTTTTTGATCCTATAACAACATTTCCACACGCTACAGCTTCTTGTAAAACTCTCCCATATTGTTCCTCATAAATAGAAGGAAGAACCAAAACATCTGATTTTCTTAAATAATTTGCAATTTGGTAATGATTACATTTGATAAAATGATATCTTTTTTTATTAAAGTTATTAGAAAGAAATTTTTTAATATTGGCAAAATACAATTTATCCTCAATTTGATCTATATCTAAAAGTAATTTCCATTTAAAGTTTTTAATTAAACTAAGAGATTTAATTAAAACATGTATACCTTTTTCATATCTAATTCTTCCAAAATAAGAAATTGTTAAATCGTTTCTTTTTTTATTTTTCCTTTTATTAAAAAAAATTTTTTCATCATATCCAAGAGGAGTAACAACTGTTTTCTTTTTATATCCTAATAAATCATAGTTTTCTTTTATCTGACTTGAATAGCAAAATATTTTTTTTACTTTATTTTTAATCAAAAAGTTCAATACGTATAAAATTATTAATTTACATAATTTTTTAAAAGAAAATTTATAAGTTATATTTTTTAAATCATTTTCATTACAAAAAAAATAAATATTAAACTTGAAAAAAAAAGAGTAAAAAATAAGAATTAATGATTGGATTGATACTGTATCATTATCTAAAATTATATGGTTAGGTTTTTCTTTTTTGATTAAATTTCGTATTTTTTCAAAATATTGAAAGCGAGGTATATTATTTCTAATTTTACACTTTTTTACTTTTATTTTCCCATCATAAGTTTTGAAATCTGAGTAAACTTTTTTATTAGAATTTTTTATATAATATGGGGCTACACAAGTTATATCTAAATTACAATTTTTTGCTAAATTTTCATAAAAAGAAAGATTTATCTTTTTTACAAAAACGTGACTCAAAGCCAAAATTTTAATTTTTTTTTTCAATGCTTAATGTCTTTAGAATTAAATACTAAAATTATAGTCTTAAATAATATTTTAACATCTAATAAAAATGATTGATTTAAAAGATACAAATTATCAAATTCAACTTTTCTATCTAAAGTTAAATTATCTCTGCCGTTAATTTGAGCCAAACCAGTCAAACCAGGTTTTAGAGTATGTATGCTATGAAGATCTCTTTTTTTTATTAAATCTAACTGATTTTCTAAAGCAGGCCTAGGGCCAACAAGAGACATATCCCCCAATATTATATTGATAATTTGGGGTAATTCATCAATGCTATATTTCCTTAATTTTTTCCCAAATTTTGTAATATATTTATTTGGATCTTTTAAATCGTTTGAATTAATAACTGGTGTTTCTAAATTCATTGTTCTGAGTTTAAACATTTTAAAAACTTTTTTATTTTTTCCAACTCTTTTACTAATATTTAATACGGGGCCCTTAGAATCTAATTTAATTAGCAAACAAACTATTAATAATGGAAATATTAATGACAAAAATAAGAATAAACTAAATAATAAATCTATAAATCTTTTCAAAGTTTAATATTTATTTTTTTTTTTAATAATAATACGATTAATGAATATAGTATTACATAACCAATTAAATATTCTAATTTAAACTCAATATAAAAATACAATATTGTGGTTACCAGCATATAAATGAATATTATAATGAATGTTTTTGTATTTGTGTAGTATTTTGAGATTAAATGGTGTATGTGATTTGTATCTGATGAAAATGGATGTTTGCCATTATAAATTCTTAATAAAAATAATCTCAACATATCAATTCCTGGTAAAGCCATTATCATAAATATTTCATCAGCTAAAAAAACATTATTTTGAATATTGCTTGATTTTATGAATATATAACCAATTATAAATGCTAATAAGAGCACTCCACTCTCACCTAAGAAAATTTTATTTTTAAAATTTAGAATTAAAAAAAATAATAATGATATAATTAAAGTCAAACAAAGCTCTGGAAGAATATTTTTATAGAAAATTATAGAAAAAATAAGAATACAATATGAGCCTACTTGACAGTTTATTCCGTCAAACATGTTCAAAGCATTAATAAATAAAAGAAAACATAGTAATGTAAAAAAAATTGAAAACGATTGCAGTTCAATAATATGATTTAAAAATGAAAATTTTAAAGATAAAATATTTAAATTATTGTCAATTAAAATAAATAATAAGACAAAAAAAGCAGATATCAGAAGTTTATAGTTTGCTGATAA
>MDTG01377452.1_pt1 | contig 33891 bp, 35 predicted proteins | sample 811421 | NCBI WGS metagenome assembly MDTG01 (sample SAMN05326645, study PRJNA326480) | marine metagenome | isolation source: seawater | place: Pacific Ocean: South East | collected 2011
ATAAAGAATAAACCAATAATTATTTGATATAATATTACTCTATAGATAGGATTTTTTTCATTCTTGAAAATGCTACATATCTGCGACTTTGTAATAATTTAGTCATTAGTATAAGCGAAGCCAGTTTTTTATTTTTTTTTAAAATGGCCTCGGTATGCATAGAATTTCCCCATCGATCTTTTAATTTATAATTTGCACCAAATCGCAATAAAATATATATTGCTGAATAATTTTTTTCATCAACTGCTATGTGTAAAGGGCGTCTTTGGTCATAGTCTCCTTCATTAATATTAATTCCCGTAGTTTGAAGTAATTTTTCTAATAATACAATATTATTTTCTTGACAAGCTTCGTATATTTTAGATAATTCTTGATTGTTATATCTAAGTAGAGTTTTTTTTTGATCTAACCCTGTTATAAGCGTATCAAATATATGTAGTTTATACTTTTCCGTTAAACGCTTAAAAAATTCTACTCCGCGTACTGAATTTCCTAAATTATCTAATCTGGGAGAATAAACACAAATACCACCAATATGCGGTACTACTGCAAATATAGCACCACTTACACCTGATTTTGCAGGCAGACCTATATCAAATGACCACCTTCCACTATAGTCATACATTCCGGCAGAATACATTATACACAACAAGTCTCTTACAATTCCCGGATTAAATATTTTTTCATTTGTATCAATAGTTATTCCTCCATTTGATAACATAGCTGCATATTTAGATAATGCTTTTGAATTCATTTTAATTGAACACAATTGAAAATAAAATTCTAGCGTTTTCTCTATATTAGTATCCTTAGGAAATACTTCATTTTCCATCATTAAATACGCAAGAGCCCTATTTCTATTAGCTGTATTTTTTTCACTTAGATAAATAGCATTGTCAAAACCAACATTTTCTTTTCCTACAATAGACTTCCAAGTGTCTATCATATATTCAAACCGTTCGTCGTCATTGCAACTATTTTTAACTAAAGATGCAGACATTATTGCTCCTGAATTAATTAGTGGATTAAATGGCTTATTATCGTCATCAAATACAAATGCATTAAAACGTGCTCCCGATGGTTCTCGACCAATATGTTTATTTATTGTTTCGACTCCGTTGTCTCTAAGAGCAACTGCATATGTTAACGTTTTACTACAACTTTGAATACAAAATTCATCTTCAGTATTACCAACCCCAAAATATTTATTATCTATAGAATACATAGATATTCCAAATAAATCAGGATTTACTTTGGCAAGTTGAGGAATATAGGACGCAGATTCGCCACCTTTTTCAGATAATAGGTGATTATATATATCATTTATATCATTACATAATTCATTCCATTGTGACGAATTCATACAATATGCGTGATATATATTTTTAAGTTAATATAATCTATTACAACCATAAATATTTATACGTTATATTATTTTATGGATATATAATAAGTATGCAAGGCTCTAATGTATGCAAACAAGCTTATAATTATAGAACACTTGTACAAAATAACCTAAGTCGTTTTTGTGGGGGTTATTGCCCAGTTGATATAGGGCACATACATAATACTAATGAATATAATTGGGATCTAATATATCAAGAATTATCTAATCCATTGCCTCCAATATTAAAATTATCAGATAATGGTACTAATATTATACCATATGAACTAATATATTTTATGGATGTTACTATAGATCCACCAAGAGGAGTAGCATCTGGTAATAAATGTATATCACCGTGCTCTTATAAAATGGGGAGATGTTATATACAAAAAATGTGTAATACTTCTAAACCACCGCTAGAAAGTAACATAGAAACATGTACAAATAATTTACAGTTTGGTATAAATTTAGTAATAATGATAGAACAAATGATTAAATCCCTTATAAAAATGCAACGTAAATTAAGTATAAAAGCTACTAAACATTTTAGTAAAAAAGATTTAACTATAAAAGTTATAAATCCGTTTACAAGAGAAAACTTTAGTATATTAGACTTGCAAACATTTATATCTAGTTTTAAAAAAGGTATAGAAACGATATCTTATAATAATACACTTGCCAATAAAATAACTACATATGGCACATATTCGTGGGGCGTATCTATTATTAATTCTTTATTATCAAACCCAATTAATGCCGACAGGTTATTAGATACATTAACACTATTATTATCTACAATTGGTGCTATATTAGATGTATCAAGTACTAAACCGACACAAGGTGTATTAAGATTAGGGGGATTATCAACAGGAAGATTTAAAACAGCATCTACATTAGAATATGTTACTTCTTATTATAGAGATAAAAGAGACGAGACTAATTTAAAAGGCATTCGTAATATAAAAGATATAACACGTATATTGAATAATTTATATTTGCTATTAGACCAAAAATATTTTAAACAAGAAGGAGGGGGTATAAAAAGATTACAATATAATTATATATACGATCCTATTACAAATGAAAAGGTCTCTATATTCAGTAGAAAGGGAAAGCAAATATTAAAGAATTATAAACTAAATCAAATATAAATATCTATTTTAATAAAATTATATATATCATATATAAATGGACCCTATAGCTACATCTGTTAATACAGTTATTCCAACTGTCACTTCTAACTTTAATCTATATCTTCAAAAATTTATATTAGGTTCTTCTTATCCGATGGTTATGCCATATTATATTTTTGCTAATAGCTTACAAAAAAAAGTATATGGGATGAAATTATATGTTATTACTGCTCCATTATATCTTGGAACTTGGAATGTATTATCATTTATAATTGCTAAAAAATTTAATTTATCTAATCGTATAAGATTTATTGTTGGAATGATAGGAGCATATGTTTGTATTGTTGCTTTTGGGATGATTCATGATATTTATAACTATAATTCTAAAGAATGGAAAGAGTATATGAAAAAATTGTCATTACATTATATCATAATGTGGAATGTTGTGTTATACTATATAGAAAGTATTTTTAGTTAATTTATATTATATAATTTAATTATCGTTATATAATATAATGAATAGATCACGCAATTTATTTGAATTATCATATCAACCCCGGTCTATAGTAAATATTAGAGATGCAAAAAGACTTGACCAAGAATGGATTCAAGAAACTAAAGAGTTTATAGATATTCTAGGAGATGATATGCTAACATATGTGAAAAAAACGGGTGAAGATCTTAATAAAGAGGTGGTTCATGAGTGGAATACTATAAAAAATAAATTTATACAATCAGGGAGACATTCAATGGATGTTCAAGTAATACCTTATCATAGAAATATTCCAGGAAGACCTCGTGAGCCTGTTAATATAGCTTCATTGTCAAAAGAAACATTAGAAAAATTAAGAAGAGATGTAGTATCTATTTATAAATCTAAATTCTTAAAAGATAAATTACCTTACACAATACCAGAGAGTTCATTGCAAATTGTGAAAGCAGATGTAATGGAAAATATTTATTCTCCTATTGGCATACGAATAGAGTACGTATATGAATGGCAAATAGAAAGATTTTCAAAATTTCCAATAGAACATTTAAGTTTATTAGAGAAAGAGATTGCTTCTCCACCAAATGATCCTTCTATACAATTAACTTATTGTCTTAATGATAAGATGGACTGTGAAGAATTAGAGTTAGTTACATATACTGATGTAGATATATTAGATTACATTCAACAACTAAAGCAACATAAATCCTTAGTTGCACAGTTACCAAAAAAAAATAAAAATATTTTAGTTATTAGATCAATCATACGAGCTATTAAAGATGGGCATATTAAATTACCAGATTGCGATGATAAAAAATGGGATACATATGTTAAAAAATATAATAATAGAGCAATTTCAAAAGCAAAAGGTAAAATTATTAAAATACATAATAATGGAACTTTTGATATAAGACTAAATGAAATTACTAAAAATGGGACACATTATAAATATTCTGTTTCGAAAGAATATATTATTAAATTAGGAATACATAAAGGAAAAGGTATTATTGAATGGCGAGAAGTAAAAAAAAGTGATAAATTCAAATTAATGGATCAAGTTGAAATTTTAGTTAATAGAGAATTTCCACTTAGTTTGCAGTATAAATTAATTGATATGTTATGGGAAGATAAAAATTTACCTGATAAAAAGAATAATAGTAGTAGATATGATTCGTGGGAAGATATAATTCGCACTATAATAGAAGGTAATTATACAAAAGATAATATAATATTATGGAATAATAGTAATAATTATACAAGAAAGGAGAGAAAAAAATCTAAAAAAGCAAAGTATAATAAAACAGATTTATGAATTTAATATATAAAATATTTAGATATATTATATATTAATGAATCATTTTGATTATTATGGGTTTAAAAAGTCACATAAAGTATTAAATGGTGGCTCTTATGGAATTTATGTAGATAACAAAGAAAATAGAAGATTAGGGCGTGTAGGGGAACCCTATAAACCTCGTAAAAAAAGCCCCGTAAAGAGTAAAAAAAAAGTTTTACATAACAAAATGTCAGTAAGCTCTCTTAAATCCAAATATTCTTCTATAGTGAAAGAGTTATCTGAACTTAAATCTGATCTACAAGTGTGTAATATTAGTTATTCGGAGGGTGTTAAATTAAATAAAGTTGAATTACAGCGTCGTTATGATATTTGTAAAAAATATAATCCAAATATACCATTTAATAGAAATAAATTTACTAAAAATCAGTTATTGGGTACTGTAAATAATCCTGTCTCAGGTATATTATATCCCATTATTGATGTAATTAAGCGTAATATTAAATTAAGAAACCAATCATTAAAACGAGTCGAGTTAGCTCTGCAACATAATATTATTCCAACTAAAGAAAGAGTTGTTAAACAAACCGAAATTACAAAGGTTAGTAAAAAAAAGAGTACAGAACATCAGACACGTACATTTAAAGTAAGTATATCTCTATTATCTACCAATGCTAATAGATGGTTTGAATATTCAACCGCTCCGCCTAGATACATACCTCCTTCTTATGTAATTTCTTGGCATAATAAAAATGTAACAAAAGAAATATTGAAATTAATTAGTTTGCCCAACTATGAAATACAATCTATCAGATTGAAATATATTGAGCCTTTGTCGGGACAGCTGTTAGATGATACTACAAAGAAAGAACATAAAATATGGTCTGACCAACATAAAATAGAACTCGAATTTAAAAAAGAAGAACAACGGCGCTTAAAATGGGATGAGCAAAATGGCGCAGAATTAAGTATAATTTATAATACAACTGAAATAATAGACCCTTCTCCTAAATCTTTAAAAAGTAAGAAATCATTTGATATAGAAAAAGATAGGCGTGTTGAATGGAATAAGAAATATATACCAATGCGCGAAAGTAATGTAGAAAAGCTTAGAAATATGGTACCTAAGTCCCGAAGTATTTGGACAAATAGGGAACTTAGCTCTATTCCTTATTATGAAATATCATATGATGTAAAGATAGGTTCTAATATATCAGATTTAAATATAAAAGATATTGAAGACAAACTATCTATTATTCAAGAACTAATGGAAAATCCAAGAATTGGGATAACAGGTGATATACCAAATATAGAATATAAAGGCAAAGAGTATTATCATACGGGGTCTGTTATAACATATTCCAACGGTAATCAACCAACTCCTTATACATTAAAAAAACGCCCTGGAGCTGCTTCTCACAAAAAAAAATCTACACCGTCAAAAAGTACTTCTCCTAAACCTAAAGTTATAAAAAAAAAGAGTACTTCACAAATAGCACCGTCTATTAAACATAAACATATAATAAAATCTGTAACTTTTACGTTAGATATAACTCTAACAAAAGATTTCGAATCTTGGCAAAAACCACAAGAATTAGAAGTACCGTATACTAAAGTAATAAAGCAATATAAAAAGGTACTCGATAAAGAGGCTCTTCGTAATTTAAGCCAAAGTAATTATGTAATTAATAGTTCAGTATTGAAGTATAATAAAAAAACAGATCTATATGAAATGTCATATAACGTGACCTCTTCGCCAAATGTAGATCAATCAGATATCAAAACCGCCGAAGATTTACTAAGTGACCCAGATGATTCGGGAAGCCAACCTATAATTCATAATAGAAACAAATACCCATTTAAAGGAAAAATAGTAAAATATTCGTATCAAATAAATAGTGATATTGCATCTTTACAAAAAACCCCACCGGTAAAATCACCCGCGAAAAAGCCTAGAAAATCTCCTAAACCAAGGTCTGTAAAACGCCAACCAAAAAGCATACCTTTAGTTAAATCTAAACCAGTAAAAACAACACCTGTTATGGATTCACAATTAAAATCTGTTGCACCACAAAGTTATACAAGAATTCATCCACTTCATTATTATAATATAAATGGGCACGATAAATCTATAGGAGATCGTTGTCGAACAAGAGGAGATGGAGAGACCCAGTGTTTATTAAAAACTGCAAATGGAGTAGTATATTGGGCAGACAGACCTACTGGCGATGTTATAGAAAATGACCAGTATAATGTATGCGGAGATTGGTCTCTTAAATGTAAAGTAACCGATGAAATGTCACCAACTCAAATTTCAATGATTCTTGCTAAAAAAAGACAAGAGGCCAGGGAAGGCAAAAAGAAAACTAGAAAAGTTATAACAAATGTTACCCCCGCCCCACAAATATTAGAAGAAGATGATACTAGTTCTGAAGTATCTGATGATATAAGTGATCAATTGTCGGAAGATCTTTCCAGTCAATCTACTACTATGCCCTTACTAACAAGATATAAAACATATTAATAAAAATTTATTTACAACTAATTAAATATTTTATTTAATTACGCTATACAATAATTGTAATTAAATAGTTTTTTTTATATAGAGTACATCTCCCCATCCAACTTTATGGCATATGTTTTGCACCGTTCTTTTAAACCCAAAAGATAATAGATAGATATCGATATCTTTTAATAAATCACAGTTTTTATACACTTCTTCTGTATTTACCTCGGTATATATGTAATCTATATGGCATAAATATTTTTCCATACTTTTAATTGCTCTCAATTCGACACCCTGTATATCTAGATTTAAAAAATTTATATCGCTAATAGGTATATTATTTTGTAAGATTAAAGAATCTAATCGTGTTGTTTTAACAACCCTTTTATTGACTATCTTAATAGTAGGATAATTAGTTTCAACAGAGCCAAAATCAAGTATAGAACAACATTGGCTATTGTTAGTTATGTTAAATACCACTTCTTTATTATCAATTTCATCTATAACTGCTTGGTAAATTTTTATAGATTTATTACTATTTTTAATTAGATCTACTTTATCTTTTAAAGCTTCAACCCAATATATATTATCATTGGTAATTCCTATTTTATTATAATCACTTAGTTCCTCGCACTCATGAGCACCCACGTGAAGTATTCCATTAATTTTTAAATTAAATGTTTTTACTAAGTAGTGAATATCTATTAGCATATTATATATTAATATCGGTCCCTTTATATATATTACAATGATTTTCAAAGTTATAAATTATAGTGACAAGTGATATAATTATATCATTACATTATAAATGATATTATTGATATATTATTTGATATTTATAATAATATTTATATACTTTTATCAAAATAATAAAGTGATTACAGTAGATACTTTTGTAAATTATACCCAGTGTTCCAAGTATAAAATTTCAAAAAGATTAGTTGATATATTTAAAAAATACAAATTTAAAAGAAGTCAGTCTAATTTAGATTGGGGTCTATATTTACCTTGTGGTTATAGTAATGTTGAAAAAGAATTGTCCCTATTAAATCCAATAAAAAATGACCAAGCGGTATTTGCAATAGATGGGTGTGATAAAATAGTTAGTAAAAAATCTTTATGGAAAGTTTTGAAAAATGTATATGGCCCCCATTATAAAAAATATATACCACCAACTTATGATTGTAGTTTAAAGGGTATTAAAGAGTTGTTGTTATATCATAGAGACAATACAAAATACATTATAAAGAAAGATATTCAACAGCAAAAAGGTTTAGAAATTATACATGATATAAATACATTACCAGAAAAAATAAAAGATCCCTCCAATATTATTATTCAGGAATTATTAGATAACCCCTTTACTATCAATACACATAAAATAAACATAAGGGTTTATTTATTGATCATTTGTAAGTCTAATACAGTAGAGGCGTATATCCATGATAACGGGTTTATTTATTATACACCAAAGCCGTTTGATTATAAGTCCTCTGATAAGGATGCTCATATTACGACTGGATATATTGATCGAAAGATATACGACACTAATCCATTATCAACAGATGATTTCAGACAATATTTACAGAATTCAACTTATAATAAAGAAGTGTTTAATCAAAATTTGCTATATTTTTTTAAGAAAATAATGAATGCTCTACATATACCTGTATGTAATAGTAGTAATTTAAAGAACGGGGTAGCATTTCAATTATTTGGCTGTGATATTGCAGTAAATAACAGATTAGACATTAAATTGATGGAAATAAATAAAGGACCCGATTTAAATAGCAAATCTAAAAGAGATAATCATATTAAACATGAAATTATATTAGATGTATTTGAGAAGGTAGATTTAATTAGACAAAATTTTAAACGTAACCGGTTTATCAAAGTTAAATAAAACTATTTAAAGATATATATATCATTTTAATAAAATGGAGATGACGAACTGTCGCCCATATATTCCTTCGCAATTACAATCAGATAATGTACCAAATTATAAATCTAAAATGTTAAAACCACCTCAAAGTCACTCAAGGGATAAGCATAATAAACAAAGGGCAGCGATTCACAGACTTTCAAAATATAAAGAAGAATCAATATTTATATATCAAAATAAGGAATTATTTGTGTTCGAGCTTTTAAAAGACAATATTTCAATAGTAGATAATCTGTTTAAAACAAAACTTAATACACTTATTGAAAAATACGAGACAACTATTTTATCTATCCAAGATTGTAATTCTGAAAAAGAGCTTGACAAAATATGTGCCTCGTTAAATTTATTATGTGTTAAAATAGAGCAGGTTTTAAGCAAAGACAATTTTATGTATTTTGTAGAAAAAGGATATTTTATAAACAATGATAACGTTAATATAAAAAATGATCCAAAATATAAAGAACTTATTGATTCTATTAAGGAGTATAATATTAGACAAGAAGAACACTTAAATAATATTGATAATAAAGTTAAAAAAAATATTAGTTTTGCTGAAATGTTAAAACGAAATATATCAACTCATCATATTACCAACGATTGACGAAATTGCATTAGGTTCATTCCAATAAATACTATCCCGCCCGTCGTTCATAGAATCTGTAAGATTATTAACAATATATTTCTATATAATTTGTAACAGACTATTAAGTTTCATAGGGGCTTTTGTTGCCATTCTTTAGTAAGGATAACTGTATTCAATAATTTAACTTTTTGGATAAAGATTTATCTCGATTAACCATAGTTGTGTTCGGAAAGTGTTGTTTAAGAGAACTCATATTATTATTATTTATATGACAAATAATAACAATAGTAAATAGTTGAAATTTATAAATTAAAGTCTTTTCGTATTTGAGTAGCAGATATGCCCTTTGTATAAGGTAAGTAGTCTATATTCATTTTTTTTTCAATAATATGTTTTCCTGGAAAATTTATATTATCATTGGCCCGTATATAAATACTAGTTTCAAAATTATCAGATTCATCTAGGAACGCTTCTAAATAATCGCTAGGGTCTTTGTCTGGTATTACAAATATCCTGTCACAATGAGGCTTCAATCGTTTAATGCGTTCAGCCAATGGATTGTGTTGTCTAGGTGTAAGTTTTTTTAAAATTCTTATACTATAATCGTCGTGTATTCCAACAATCACTTTTTTACCTATTTTTCTTAATTTATTTAGAAGAGTAATATGGCCCTCGTGGCAAAAATCAAAACAACCAACTGTAAAAACCTTGTCAAACTTATGATTAGAATGCATTATATATAACAATACAATTTTCAATAAAATAATACGTATTTTTAATAAAGCCCAGGGTATTATATATATAAATATTATATGAGTTACTATTTTAGAAATGGAGATATTCCAATACTAATTTTAAGTCTTCACGGAGGGCATAATCATTTAAATTGTTCTTCCAGAAAACCACACCCAAGTAGGCCAAAATTTGTTAATAGCAATGATTTACATACGGCAGAAATAGCAAAAGGTATATTTAAACAAATGACTGATAGAGGATATAAACCTTTCTTACTTGTAAATAATATTCACAGAAAATATGTGGATCTTAATAGGATGGTAACTAATGCGTGTAGTCCTTGTTGTTTGGAATGCAAAACCCACTACTATTCATTTCATAGTAAATTAAGCAGCACCGTTACTCATATTTTAAAAACCTATAAAAAATGTTTAATATTTGATGTTCATGGAAATAAACATTCAAAAGATATGCTTCAATTAGGTTATCATATTACACTTCAAAATTTAAAAAAGCAAAATTTATCTGATAACTCTTTTTATAGTTTAAAAAATATGAATGAGTTACAATTACAAGACCATATATATAAGGATAATAGTCTATCTTGTTGCTTACAGCCTTCGATGAGAAGAATATCTGTTTCTGTATTTCCAGCAAATAATACTGTACATGACCCGCCGTTTAACGGAGTTACTTCTAAATATTATTCTGGTACAAAAACAGTAATGATGAATTTCAAAGATATATGTGATGTAGTTCTTGTTGAATTATCTCCAGAAGTAAGAAAGAAACAAAAAGCACCTGAGCAGATTGCGAAAGGATTAGTTAAATATTATAAAAAAATATATAAAGATCTCTAGACTAAATATTAAATTTTTAGTTATATTTTATTTTGGTTATATAATATAATATGACAAAAGACATACAATTTAAAAAACCTAGTAGAAGTGTCTCCAAAAAAAGATCTAAAAGATCAAAAAAAAATACTGTTATTGGTATGATAACGGTACCTTTGTCACCTGGTAAAAAATATTTCCAAGTATGTGGTGATAGTTATATTTCAACTGCCCATGTTTTATGGTTACAGGATGCAGGGTTAGAAGTAATACCAATTCCTTATACTACTGATAAGCATGAATGGTATTTTAATCAAATTAACGGACTTTATCTTCCAAGCGGGGGGGCATTTGCAATGACACAATTAGATTACTATAATTGTTGTAAGAAGTTTTTAAATTTATCTATAGAAGCTAATAAAAAGGGTGACTATTTCCCGATATGGGGTGGTTGTATGGGAATGCAACAAATGATGATTATTGCTGATGGAAATGATAATATCAATAATTTCTTGGAAAAGTTTGATAGTTTTAATAACTTAAATCTTCCGTTATTATTTACGAATGAAGGTATAAATAGTCGTATAATGGGCATTTCTACCGCAAAAAATAAAACAGAAAAAAGTTATAACGAACAGTTTTTATTGTATCTCATGTCAAACGACGTTACATTAAATAATCATATGTTAGGATTATCTCCACATAAATTTAAACAGTCTCATAATTTAAATAAATCATATAAAATAGTATCTTATAATTTTGACCGTCAAGGTAAAAAGTTTATTTCAACTATTGAACACAAAAAATACCCCTTTTATGGAGTACAATGGCACCCGGAAAGAGCAAGAGATATGGATTTTTTTTCTGTATTTTTTGCTAAAGAGGCACAAAAAAATAAACACGTATCTAAATTTACTAAAAAAGATAAGTTACAGAGGAAGAAAATACACTGTATGACATACTCTAATAATCTATATAAAGATTGTTATTTTTATTGGCATAATCGCACTTCAGCACACAATAAAAGACTATGCAGCGTTGCTACATTAGGTGGCCCCAAATCAAATGCAATTTAAATGATATTATTTGATAGTTTAATATCCTTTGCATAAAAAATAGTATATGTATCAGTAGTATTGTATATTTTTTTATGATTTGATCTAAATGTTACGGTATCATTTAACATAAATGTATTATTAAAAGAAAGTTCTGAAAACCATATCCTCCCATTCGGTTGTTGAATATGCATAGACTTATCCATAATGTATATAACAGTTCCATATAATCTAAGTTTTGAAGAATAGTCGCATATATATTTATCACTTGTCATATTTTCAGAATTAGCTTCTTTGTCTAAACATTCTTTGTGTTTTTTTATATTTAAAATACATTGTGCTATACCTAAACAATTCATAATAATAGTATTATAAGTTGACATATAATATTATTTTTATAAAGGTATATTTATTTATTAAGTGTAAACAACTAATGTAATAGTTGTAATGGAGCTTATTGTTTATTATGTAATATTAATAATGTAATTGTTATCGATATTCATCTTATTACTTGAACTAATTATAAAATCAGGGTGAATGTCAGTCATACAAATACAGTTTTGATTACACGAATTATGAATCCATCTTCCTATATAATTAGTTGAGCGTAATTTCATTTCACTTTTTTTATTTAACTGTACTATAGTATCACCTGGTAATATATATGTATTACAAGCAATACATAGAAATTTATAATTAGAGACTCTATATTTCTTATCATAAATCTCTTTCATAATATTATTATAGTATCTATATTTTAATCTAAATCGATTATAGGCATTGTATTCGAAAATAAATGCATATGTGAGTTTATTATATCCTTTGTAATTTTCTCTCCATTATGTGGTATTGTTATAAATTCATTAGAAGAATCGATAAGTCGTCGTAATTGATGTTTATTATAAGCATATTTTTTATTATATTGTTTAATTATTACAAGGTGATTTGGACTATTGTCTATATTTTTATCTATTTTATGGGGAACTTTTCCCCAACCGTGCCAAGTCCCAATACTATGATTATTAATAGGCTCTTGGCCATCTAGATTTTCCATATCAAATAGATCATTTTTGTATAAATATAATATCCAACGTACTCTTTTGAATGGATTAGTTGGTACTAAAAATGATAGTTCTTGTAATATAGGGCTTCTATTATCTTTAAACAGAGAATATATTTTCATTGTTATAGGATAATCATATCCCAGCGATTTATTTTTATAAGTATATGTATTCCATTTAGCCAATTCATTTTTACATATTAAAAATTTGAGGTAGTCGTATATTGTTTTAGTGCCATCAATCGTAATACTGTCAATATAAGTAGTACTCGGTTGTATCTGAGAGGTTGTTTTAATACGAATATGATATCTTGTCATTATGTATATAACACACCTAATATTTAATTGTAAAATAAACTATTTTAAATAATTTATTAAATATCTTCGATATAACGATCGTGTATATCGTTCGTATCCTCCATTCTATAATCAATATCTTCTTCTTCATATTTTCTAATAAATGGAGACTGATTAAAATAGTTTAATACAAATTTGGTTTGAGGGCTTAGTTCAAAAGGAACGTAATTATCATCGTCATTAAAACCACATTTATAAGAATAATGTATGTTTTCAGTGTTTTCTCTTTCGCTATCACTGCTACTATAGCTATCGCTATCACTTTCACTTTCACTTTCACTTTCACTTTCACTTTCACCTTCACTATCGCTATCACTCTCACTATCGCTATCACTATCATCGCGATAATGATTGCGATAATCATCGCAATCATATATATTTTTTTCTTTTTTATATGGTGAATTTTCTAATAAGGCTTTTAATTCTTTTTTTGAAATATTTTCCAAAGAATTTGTGTTATAATTACTTTTTAATAGTGTTTCTGTTAAAATATCATTATTATGAGAATGAGGCAGTATTAATATAATTTTATCTCTTGGATATCCTTTACTTACATATTTAGTTATACTATCTTCTGGTTGTAATAATAATTCGTTTAATGAAGGTGTTTGAGCAAGTGTAAATAATAAGCTATCTATATAATTATTAGTATCCATTATTATGTAATTAGATATTAATTTGTAATTAGTTTCTTATGAATATAAAATCATATTATAATATAACATACATGTTATATTATAGAATTCTGGAGTTGTTTAAGATAGGTTGGTATGATCTAATTAGAGGATATGCTCTATATTTTGTATTATTTATATCATATTTAGAGTTAAATCCTAAACTGAGTAATATATGGATAAGATGCGATTCTAATAATATTTTACAAATATGTCCCTCTGGTATTTTAACAATGTTGTATAAACCTTTCCGATATATATTTTTTTGGAAACCAGCTTATTGGGATATAAATTTTTATATAGGAGGATATATTTTTACAATAATACTAAAAATACTATATAAAATATATATATATCTTATTAATTATGTTTAAATATATTAAATGAATCCTTATAATTATATTACGGATCCGATTAATGAGAGTACTATTAGTGTATTCTCTGATAAAGGGCGTAATATTTTAGAATCATATGCGACTTTCACATCTAATATAAATAATTATACTTATAAAAAACAACATTATATAGTAGGATATGGTTCTCTTATATTATCTGAATCTCGCTATAAAACACTATCAAAAGGAGATTGTACGCCAATTATATTGAAAGGTTATAAAAGATCTTGGTGTATTCCAACCAAGTATAAAGAGAGATACAAATATACAGCAGTAGGAGTAACAAAATCAGATAATAATAAAGATATAATAAATGGTGTTTTATTAGAAATAAAACCAGAAGAATTTGTGTATTTAGATGAGAGAGAAAAATCATATAGCAGAAATATAGTAAATATTTCTAATATAATACCTTATAATACTTGTGAAAATATTACTAAAAAATTAGAGAATTCTACAGTATGGATATACTTAAAATCTTATAAAAAAAATAAATTGGAATATGCCACGCCTATATACCCTATTATTCAAAGTTACGTAGATATAGCTATGTTAGGATGTGGAAGAATATCTACAGAGTTCGCCAAATTATTTATAGAAACCACAAAAGGATGGGATAATAAATATAGTACGGAGAGTATATGGAAAAATGACAGAGTTTGTCCTATTAGATTTGAAATAAAACTCAATGATAATCAACAAGTATGTATTGATCAACTTCTAATAGGTATTATACCTGAATCTTTTAAAAAACGATCATTGATAACACTATAATATATTATCCAAAAGCTTTTAATGATTTAAAAGTTCATATATCTAATAAGGTTACAAATAGGGCTAATATAACTTTTAATAGCATAGAAATCAATATCATAAAACAATCGTATGTTTATAAGTAATACGATAAATTCTTTTTATAGAGAAAATCCTTAAATAAATATTAAACTTAGTATTAGTAATTTAAGTAACAGTTTATATAAACAACATTATATAAACTTTTCTAAGATAATACAGTTTATATAAATGAATATTGAAACTTTAGCTAAATTATATGTATCGTGTAATTATTGTGGATTAAAATATTTTACTACATCTCATTTAGGTATAGGAAAAAAATGCCGCCTATGTTCTATAAAATTAGATTTAGATAATATCCAAAAAACTATACGATTACAGCAATTAAATAATGCAATTGAGATAGTATATCCAAGGCATCATTTTGAATTATTATTGGGGCCAAATGAATGTTTTCAATTATCACAATTGACTCAATTTTCAATGTTACACAAAGAATTATGGAATCACGTACAAGTTCGTTTAAAATATCGAATTAGACATGGAGAATGGAAAACAAAAAGACGTACTAAACGCTTAAAATTAGTTTGTAAAGCACTATCAAATGAATTACCAACAGATGTATTACTAAATATTTGTAACTATATTAGTTGGGAAGAATTGGCTATATTATATAGATATTCATTACCAAAGTTAATTATATCATAAATTTGATTATTATATACAGACTGTTGTTTTATATACAGAGATGAACCTCCATAAAAATACTAAAAACTATACAGCAGAAGATCATTTAAAATGGACACAGGATATTGCAAAGCATATACATAATATGGTGGATAATAAACAGTTTGGTGTTCAAAATTGGTGGAAAGGGCACTATCCATCTAACGGCCCAGATCCATATCGTGGGCAGACTGAAAAAGGCCTAATACTAGAAGAATATTACGGGATGCCATATTATATCCACACGCCTATAGGATCTTGGTCTATATTGGGTTCAGGAACGGGGGATTATAAAGAGTTAATGAATACTTTAAAAAAAGATCTATCTTTGGTTTTATTCAAAGAAGTTGTTAATAATAATTGGGGAATTATTGGTCCATATTGGAAAATAACCAAATTTAATGGGTTTAATTTTCCTAATCCAGAATGGAAAACTAAATCGCTAACTTATGCTGAATCACAGAAAATATATACAGATTTTATAAAAGGACTAAATAATATAAATTAATTTAAATAAGTTAAATATTATGTATTATAATATACGCCTGTTATGATTAATATTAGAAATACTTTACTGAAATGGATACATAAGACAACTCCTTCATATAATACTGTAATACGCCAGGCATTTACAGGTTTTATATTCCCAGTTGAATCATTATCATACATATTTTCTTTTACTGTTGGACAGACTTTTGTAACATTCCTTATACCAAGTATATCAATTTTTATAGATCCTACATTGGCGCGGTATTTAATGATGGTTTATGCACAAAACATAATAGTATGCAATATTTTAAAAAACAGCTTGCGTCTTCCACGCCCAAGGGATGTTTATAATAATTGTACCCTGATTGAGTTTAGTTATGGATTCCCTTCTTCACATAGTGCGTGCTCTTTATCAACTTCATTTTTTATTTTACAATATATATCATTCATATTTGATTTTCCTATATCATTTGTGAAGACTATTTTAATAACTTCTTTATGGGCAGGCACAGTAGGATTTTCTAGATTATTTTTACAAAGACATTCTATAATAGATGTAATTGGGGGTTATATAATAGGTATAATTAATTCTATATGGTTTAACTATATGTGGAAAGGGCAGCATTTAAATAGATTTTTTAACCGGCCTATTTTTGCAATAGAACTACTATTTATATCGTGGGGGCTATTAATGATACATCCCGATTTTTTCGACAAGATGCATATAAAATATTATTTGTCAGACAATATTTTAAATAGAACCGTTAAAGAATCAATATGTATAGCGGGGTGTTATGTAGGCAGTATGTTAGCAATATGGAGGGAAAATGTTTTACCATGGTTATCACCATCAAGTTTTATTTACACAAATTATTTAATTGACTATATATATTTATTGTGCTTTATAATAGCTTCTAAACTAGTAACTAATATTATTGTTAATACAGTAATACCATTGCAGAATTCAGTTCAATATAATTATAATGGTAACTATATGTATATAAAATTAAGATGGCTAATTAGTTATATACTTTTTAGTTGGATTTTATTAGATCCTATTACAAATTTGTTTTATAAGCGTGGTATTTATTAATCAGATTGTATAGCAATATATTCCAATCTTTTTCGGGCAAATGCATAAACAGGATTATGACAAACATCTCTCCAAAATCGATGTATTCGAAGACTGGCGATATATTCTAAACGATATTGATATATCCAATTGTGCTTATATCTCCAATTAAAAATACCAAATTCATTTGCTAATTTATTATAATTCCAATCTTTATCTATATTTTCTTGAATAATTTTAAATGTTATGTTAGGGTTACCGGTTACATATTCCCAATTCCAGGGTAAATTTGGATTATCTTTTATCATTTTCCAAGTTATATTCTTATGACATGAAATCTTATTCCAATCCCAAGGAAAGTCTATATTATTTTTTACAATAGATAATTGTAAATCATGATGAACAGACAGATGGTAGGATATATTATATAGTTCCCTATTATAGTCAGATATTTCTAGTTTAGTGACTAAATCTGTAAATGGAATAACAGAATAATTAAAAATTATATTCCAATTCCAACATTTATATTGGTACTTATTTACAAAATCAATTGTAAGATACCTGTGTAATCCTAAACGGCTCCAAGACCATGTTTTATGGATGTTTTTCTCTATAAATTTTAATGGAATATTAAAACTAGAAATTTCTTTCCAATCCCAAGGTTTATCTATAAATCTTTCTAATAGTTCTAATTTTTTAGGTATAGATTTGTTGTGTGTTAATGTAATCCAGTTCCATTTTTTATTAGAATATTTGATAAGAAAATCGACAGTTATACATTTATGTTTAGATAATCCCTTTTCCCCCCAATTCCAAGGCTTATCAATATGTCTTTCAATAAATTCAATAGTCAATTTAGGATGTCTTGAAATACCCCAAGACCAGTCCCATTCGTGAGGATTTACATAGGTGCAGTTATCTATTATATCTAATGATATATTTTCATTTTTAGATAAAGTTAGCATTATCTGTTGATGATCACTATATGATTCATTTAATTTATCTAACTTTAATACTGACATAAGTTTTTTTGTAAAAATTAAATCTAAATCTTCATATTTCATTTATATTTAATTTTACTATTTGTTTAAATAAGTATAATATAAATTGGTTCTAGATTATTTACAGCAACTGAACAACCAATTTATACAATTTGTTTTTTTCTTGTTATTACATTTGGCACAGATATACTCTGCAATTTGATCGGGGTAAATATATGTAGTAAAATAATGATCACAATTAGAACATACTATATAATTATAATTACCGGGGGAATTTTTAATAGCTGTAGTATAGGCTTCAAAATAATCATCTCGGGTTATATTTTTACAAAATCGGTGAGAATTATCTGTAATTGGAGGAGGAGCACAGGCAGCAGCAGGAGTTATTGACAAATTAATATCTGTAATTGGAGGAGGAGCACAAGCAGCTTTAGGCATATTGGGTATGCACTCGTCATAAGATGGCGGTGGAGTGTTATGATGTTTGGGAATAGACTGCTCTATATAAGAAATAGATCTATCCATTATTATTATTATTATATAAAAATATGTGTATATCGGTAGTTAATGAAACTTAGAAATGGCAAAGAGTATATTATTCAAACAAATACTCATAGTATAAACAAGCCTATTATTAATATATATAAAAAGGCACGGTGTTGTATATGCTCGGGTCTATATAAAAAGAATGATTATATTTGTTCTTGTTCTATAAATAATATTAATAAGCATAGTTTTCATAAAAAATGCTTGCGAACAGCATTACGACTACATAAACAATATGCATTTTATTATGGTGATCTTTCTGTTGAAAAGTGTCCTTATTGTAGAAGCAGTATTGTAGATATACAATATGTTAAAATTATATAAACAGGTAATAATATAAATATGGGGAATATAAAAACCATATTTTAGTTAGTTTTTTAAGATTAGCATTGTATGAGTATTGGTCCGGGTCTGAAATGATAAAACCTGTAAATATCGCGGCTTCTTCTACAAATATGTTATCCGCTAAATCTGCTATCTTTTTTGTAATCAATTGGTATCGCTGGTCCCAACTATAAAACCCATCTATACTCGCGAGTTTTTCTGCTCTAGCTGCACTTTTAGCTATTTCAGGATCCATTATAAGGCTGGTGTCTGGGGCCATTCTTCTCATCACTTTATCTTTATTTATAAGTAACTGTATTGGTTCGCTCTCTTCTACACTAAATTCTACATTATAGTTATCATCTTCCTCGCTAAACACATCTCCATTAGCATACTTCCTCGTAGTTTCATCGCCTAATTGGATTGTATATACTTGCGTTAGTGTTATATCTTTCCCAATTTGTTCATTAATTTGTGACGTAACTATATCAAACGGAACTGATACTGGGCTATATGATAACGTCTCTTCACAGCTAAATATTGGCGGCCACGAATCGGGGCATTTATCTGCGGGGGGTGCTGGTGGTGGTACGGGTGTTGTATCCTGTGCTGCCCCCCCCTCCTGGGACACCGGATCCGATGTAAGCGAGGGTGGTCGTGGTGGTAATGCCTGTACTGGATTAAAATTGGCAAAGCTGCCACTTTTTAAAATTTTTTTTTCATAATAGATCCGGTTCCAAGAATACAATTTATATATTTTAAAATTTCTATAACGATCTATACAATAGAGAAAATTCAAAATGTAATTTTTTAAATGACTGCACCTATCTTCTTGTCCAGTCGTAGCTTTACTTATGTGATGACTACTTACTTCACCTAAACCATCCTCTAAATGTTGCTTTAACCACTCGGGAACAGTGTCTTTTTGTCGTCGTGCATACGATAATATATTGGTATGTTTGATAGGCGAATAATGATCACCAGAGGTTTTTGTATAAAAATGTGGCCAATGGTATCTTTTCTGATTTTTTAAACAATACTCTATAAAAGACTTTAATATAGGGATTCCCCCGTTATTTTGAATCATTTTAGCAAACAATTTAATTTCTGTTATTATTTTTCTTAAATCACTCTCACTATTACAAGGACCAGGAGTGGGTGGAATTCTTGTAAGTTCTTTCTCGTATAACTGTTTTAAATCTGTTACCCACTCATCAAAAAAATCCTCTTCCAAAGCCTTTTGCGCCGGTGTTGCCCTTGGCGCAACCGTGGATAAAACCCGAGGATCTGCAGCATATCCTGCTGCCTCATATTGCCCATCATCTGGCGGCATCAGCAGCGGGTTCGCGCCACCGATTTGTCGAACATAGTTTCTTAAAACTTTTCTCCCAACAACACCATTAACATTAACCCAGTTACCTGTTTCAGGATTTTGAATTTTACTAAACATATATGATATATATATATATATTTGGTAATTAATTAAACCTCTTTTTTATTACTATCTTCTTCTTTTCCAAAATGTTTATTATTATCTGTCATATGTTCTTCTATATTTAAAACCGCCTTTTCAGTAATATTATTGATCAATTCCGATGCGGATAAGGCTGCTGCTGCTGCTTCCGCTGCTGCCTTTGCTGCAATCGTTTCATTATCTTCTGTGTTAGTATCTTCTTTTTTGTTATCTTCTGTATCAGTTGTATCCTTTTTATCTGAATGTGAGATACCGCTATAATCTCCATATTCGTTAGTATCTTTTTTGTTTTCATTTTGATGGATTATATCACTTGTTGAAAACCGTTTAATATAATTTACAATAATAGTGAAATATTTACAGAATATATGGTTAATATTATATTTATTGTCTAAATAACAATAACAATATAATGGGACAATATATAAATAGTGACTATCTTCACTAAATAATATAGATGGGTTTTTTTTCTCTAAACGATAATAACTGGCTAATATACCCCCCATACTACTAAACCAAATAAGAGTTCCCCATAGTAAATAATTTTCAAATTGCCATACAAACCACTGTGTGCTTAAAAATAATAATCCCATAAATACTCCCATTGTACGACCAATATATTTATTTATAGTATAATATTGAATACTATATCCCATAGTAATATCAAATGCTATATTTAAAAACGGCATAGGAATTGAAGACAGTATAATTAAACTTGACCATAGATTAAGAATCCAACAATATGCGCTGATTTCTTTACTAATAGTATTCGTATAATAATTTTGGAAATTATTGAATTTAGTGTTAATACACGGTTCATTTTTATCAGATTCTAATGAAAACTTAAACATTTTTTCTAATGATAATGTACTGCTTTTATCGATCGTCATTAAATAATATATTATGAAATATCTTTAATTATATATTGCGCATAATAATAAATACTTAAAACATTTAATATTATAAATAAATAATGAGCGAATACTATGATATATTAGGAGTATCTAAAACAGCAACCGATAGTGATCTTAAGAAAGCCTATAGAAAATTGTCATTAAAATGGCATCCTGATAAAAATGGGGACAGTGACGCATCAAAAAAAAAATTTCAAGAAATAGGAGAAGCATATGAGGTACTTTCTAATAAAGAAAAGAGACAAATCTACGACCAGTTTGGAAAACAAGGTTTAGAAGGGCACGGATCTGGAGGAGGAATAAATCCCAATGATATATTTAGTCAGTTCTTTGGTGGAGGAGGAGGATTTGGTGGATTTGGAGGAGGAATGGGAGGAATGGGGGGTATGTTTCCTGGAATGAGACATTCTGGTGCCCAAATGAATCGTAAAGGACCAGACAAAAAAATAGAGATAAATATTTCTATTTCTGATATGATGAATGGCGCCACAAAGAAAATTAATTTAACCAGAAATATTAATTGTACAAAATGTAATGGGACTGGTCTTAAACCCAATGCAAGAACACAAAGCTGCAGTATATGTAAAGGCAGTGGTATGTGCAGTGTAATAAGACAAGTTGGACCAATGAGAATGCAACAGCAATATACTTGTAAATCTTGTAATGGAAAGGGTACTATCATAAATCCCGAAGATAAATGTACTAAATGCAGGGGAGCTAAAATTATAAGTAATACTGAAAGAGTCAATTTAAAAATAGAAAAGGGTTCTAAAGAGGGGGAATATATTAGATTAGAGAATAAATCTGATATGATTGAAAATTGTATAGAAGCGGGTGATATATATTTGATTTTTAAAGAAAAACCACATAACTATTTAAGTAGAAAAAATAATGATTTAATTGTAAAGCAGCCAATTCTACTAAATGATGCTCTTACTGGATTATCAATTAAATTTGATCATCCTAATGGGGATAAAATAATTGTAGAATATCAAGATATAATACGTCCTGGATCTAATTTTAAATTAGATGGCTTAGGATTTTATGATAAATCAACAGGAAGAAATGGTAATATCATTTTTAATTTTGATATTATATATCCAAAAAAAATAGATACACAAAGGCGGGCTCTTATTCATAAATTATTACCTAAAAGAGAGCCTCCTGATACAACTAATTTAGAATGTTATACTTTAGAAAAAACAAATATTGATATAACTCCTCCCCACATGAACGATCATTATGAAGAATACGAGCATATTAATCCACAGCAATGCGCTCAGCAATAAGACCTTTAAATAAAAAATATCTTTAATCTTTTAAAATTCTTTAATATCAATAAATTTGATATTTAATAATGTTAAAAATAATATGCATATACATATCTATATGCAAGATAATTCTAATAATATTTCTACTGTTGTAAATACAGAGTCTTGTCAAGAAAATGGTGAGTGTTCCAATTCAGGACAAGTATTAACGAGCGGATACATAATAGATGGACTACATCAATTATTCTCCTTAAAATTAACAGAGGTTTTAAAAGATATATCTAAGACATATTCTGTAGATTATAAGACACTAGAAACTAAATATATTGGCAATGGAAATAATAATATTAATTTAGATATTCCTTTAGTAACTAAACCAAAAAGGAAAAAAATAAAGTCACTTTCAAAAGATAAATTATGTATGGCCAGAAAAGCTGACGGACAGCAATGTACTCGTCGAAGAAAAGATTGTACAGAATTTTGTGGAAAACATAGCGGAACCTTAAAATTTGGAAGAATAGATGATGAAGATAAATTATCTAAGAATGAAAATTTTGTTCAGTGTTCTGCTATACAAATTGATGGAACCGATTATCTAATTGATAAAAATAGAGTTGTATATAGTTATAATATTGACAATCCTACTATAGTAGGAGGATTGAATGAAGCAGGAGAGTTAATTAAGGTCAGTGCTTGATGTGATCTATCTTTTTAGTAATTCTTTTAGATCCTTTATCACAAGATTAATAGAATCATTATTAGCAAGATATCCATAAATTTTTATAAATTCACGAATAGTATCTTCTAAAGATATACGTTTCATTGGGTTTAGTGAAATCATATCAATTACAAGTGGTTTAAGTTTTTGTTTAAATACAATTAGTTCTGGTGTTAAAAAACTTTTTAAGTCTTCTAAATTATTTAACTCTTCTGCAAGTAGAGCACCTAACATAAATACATCCCACTTTTTTTTAATGTTATTCTGTATAACGGAATCTTTTACATCATATAATAGAATATCATCATTGTTAGTAATATGGAGCCCTGCTATAAATTGGGTTAAACTGCTCCACAGTGCCAAGATTATATCTACATCTTTGGCCCAAGTATTAGATGATTTTAGAAATCTGTTATGTATAATATTCCATGCAATTTCAAATGCAGAAAATTTAGGATTCATCATTTCATCAGAATTTATTATAGAATCGTGGTCTCTATATTTAGCTGGAGTAATATCAGTATTAATGACGAGTAAATCAGTCGGCCAATACAGATAATCGTCATTAGGGTCTTCTTTGAAATCAGAATAAGATTCTAAACCCCGAATATCTTCTATTAAACCAAAATCACTAAGCAAAATATTGGTATCGTCATTGATAATGATGTTTGATCTTTTTATGTGTCGATGAGAAAAATTATTAAGATTAAGTGTAGCAATACCTGCAAGTATTTTAATATAAATCATTGGCAATAGCTGTAGTGATACTGAAAGTGATTCTGTGTCGTCGTAAATAGAGGTCCACCAATCTTCAAGAGTTATTTGACTATTTTCAAATATAATGTTAGCTAATTCAACCTTATCATCTAAAATTTTATCATCAATAATCATATCTGTTACACATTTATGATCGTCTGTTCCGCTATTAAGTTTAGATAATACTTTTTCCAATTGGAGTTTTTCCGGTGAATATTCACATTGTTCTGTTGGTAATAATAAATATTTTTCAGGTGAAAATGTATAATAATCCCGGGGATAATCTTCTAAAAATTGTTCTATAGACCACCATTCAGATTCTTCTTTAGATATAATTTTACTTTTCTTATCATCATCAGGTTCTTCATCTTCTGTACAAGGCATATGATTTATAATACAGGATTTATTTATTGGGGCTCCTCCTATTTGTAAAGCACCGTCTGTGTCATTTGTTAAGGAATACTCTTCCATTACAGATCTGCTATTTAATGAAGATTGAGTTTTTAAAGAGTGTTGAGATTCAATAGACATATTAATATACACTCAGAATTTTTTTTACAATTTATACAATGATTATTTAATCATATTTAATGATATAAATATAACCTATTATAAATAATACTATTATGAAAGAGGAATGTGGTATTTTTGGTACTTATCAAAAAGAGAAGAGTTTTAATACAAGTAATTATGTAATAAACGGCCTTTCTGACATACAACACCGTGGCCAAGAATCATCTGGAATTTCTTATTTTACTAATAAGGGACTGACTGTATTTAAAAATATGGGTCTTGTAAAAGAGGTGTTCTCTAATTATACAAGCAATAATACAAATATGTGTATTGGTCACGTCCGTTATTCAACAAGTAAATCTTCTATTTCTTCTTTAGAAGACGCACAGCCATTTAGAGGGAGCCATTTATTAGGTGAATTCTCTATTGTACATAATGGTCATATTCCTAATTTAGATAAGAATAAACATATAAGAAAAGAAGATTATTCTACAGATTCAGATTTTTTAGTAAAATACATAGAAAGATCAACCTTAACTTCTTGGGAAAATATATTAATAGATATAATGAATACTATACCTGGTGTATATTGTTTACTTGTAATGACCTGTGATTCTATATATGTATTAAGAGATCGTTATGGAATTAGACCATTATGTATAGGTCGCAATAAGGAAGGTATATATGTCTCTTCTGAAAGTTGCGCTATTGAATATTGCGATTTTATAGTAGATGTCGAACCTGGGCAAATTCTTCAAATTAATGATAATATTTATAGTATTTATAAATATCCTTCAGAAAATTTACACTGTATATTTGAATTTATATATTTTTCTAATAGTAAAAGCATACTAGACGGATGTAATGTAGAAAATATTAGAAAAGATTTCGGAAGAAAATTAGCACAGCAAGATCTATATTTATTCGATAAAAATTCTATTGTAGTAGGATCCCCATCTTCTGGTATTCTGGCAGGAAAAGGTTACGCAGAAGAAAGCGGATTACAATATAAGCAAGTTTTAATAAAGAACAAAGATTATATTAGATCATTTATAATGCCTAATCAAAAAGAGCGCTTAAACATATGCCAGAATAAATTTAAATTAGATATAGATACGTCTGGCTATTTAAAAGATAAAACAATTATATTAGTTGACGATTCTATAGTTCGTGGAAATACAATGAAACATATCGTATCAATGTTTCTAAAAGAAGGGGTTAAAGAAATACACGTTAGGTCTGCTTCTCCGCCTATAAAATATCCTTGTTATTTTGGTATAGATATTTCTTCATCAAATGAATTAATTGCTAATAGAGTTTTATATTATGACGGATTAGCCAAGTATTTTAATAGTACGTCTTTAGATTATTTAACTCAAAAAAATATAGAAGACACGATACATAAATATGCTCCTAAGATGGGCCTATGTGGTGCTTGTTTTAATGGTAATTATGAAGATAAACTTCTTAATTGGTAATTGAATACCTATATATCTATTATGATACTATATTAGAGAGTATTATAATAGAGATTTAAAGATATAATAAATCAATTAATGATAGATTAAAATGAATTTACTACGACTAGGTGTGTTTGTTTCGGGAGAGGGTACTAATTTAAATACAATTATAAAAGCAATAGATGCTGCTATTTTACCCTGTTCTATAGATTTAGTTTGCTCTAATAAAAAATGCAATGCAATTAATATAGCTAAGAAACACAGTATTAAAACAATAACTGCTATTTGGGATAAAAAGAAAGAGTCACGGGAGGAATATGAAAAAAATTTAGTAAAACAAGTAGAGCCACATGAGTGTGATATACTTATACTTGCTGGATGGATGCATGTTTTTACAAAAATATTTATAGATTCTTTTCCTGTTATAATTAATTTACATCCGGCCTTACCTAATACATTTAAGGGTGCTAATGCAATAGAAGATGCGTTTTCATCCTATATAAAGGGTGGGTTACATTCGTTTGGTGTAATGGTACATCGGGTAATACCTCTTGTAGATAGTGGCCCCGTTGTTTCAGAAATGGCGGTGCCTATACCAAATGGTACTACAAGAGATGAGTTTGAGGCAATTATTAAGTTTTATGAAAAAGGATGTTTAATACAAGGTATTCTAAACACGGTTCATTCATTGAATAAATCTATAGTACAGCATATATCGAGTGAGCCATACATAGGCAAAGTTAGAACAGTGAGAAATATTGGTTATGACATTTTATTATTAGAAGCCAGTGATAAATTAAGTGCTTTTAATAAACACCGCTGTATAGTACCAAATAAAGGTAAATATCTTAATCTAATGAGTGTTTGGTGGTTAGAAAAAACCAAACATATAGTGAATAACCACTATATATGGTCAGATGGGAAATATATGGCGGTGCATAAGACTAAACCAATTCCATTAGAGATAGTTGTAAGGGGCTATTTAACAGGATCTTCGAAGACAAGTATATGGCATATGTATGAACAGGGTAAGCGCGAAATGTATGATATTAAACTTCCAGATGGCCTCAAACAACATCATAAATTAGAATGTCCTATCGTAACTCCTACAACAAAAGATACAGATGATATTCCTATTACAACACAAGAAATATTAAGACAGCGACATGTTACAAAAAAAGAATGGGATTTTATATCACAGGCTGCATTAGAATTATATGAATATGGAACTAAAGTTGCAAATGAAATGGGTCTTTGTTTGGTAGATACTAAATATGAATTCGGAAGAGATTCTAATGGAAATATAATACTAATTGATGAATTACATACTTGTGATTCTAGCAGGTATTGGTATAAACAAGATAATCCTTACACAGAAGTTCCTCCGAAAAAAATAGACAAAGACATGATAAGAGATTGGTTAAATAAAAATTGCACAGACGTATATAATGATACTCCTTCTATTCCAACTGAATTAGTTTCAGAAGTAAGTAGTGCATATTATACGTATGTAACCAAGCTATATAGTTTAACAACTGATAATGCTAATTATATTGTAAAGCCTTCTCATTCTGATCATTGGTCCTGGGAGACTGCAAAACAGACATTTTTAAATTATTATTTTAACAATATAGTATGTATAGTTGCCGGTAGTGTTAAAGATAAACATCACGTAGAATTGATTCGAAAACATCTACGAAATCATAAAATATATTCAAATGTTCTTTACTGTTCCGCACATAAAAATACTTCTAAACTATTGAATTATGTAAAAACACAAGATTCGTATGATCGTTATATGATATGGGTAACAGTTGCAGGTAAAAGTAATGCTTTAAGTGGAGTTATAGCATCTAATAGTAAATATCCTGTTATAGCCTGTCCGCCTTTTAATAGTATTTCTGATATGGAAGTTAATATACATTCTACGTTACAGTGTCCAAGCAATGTACCAGTTATGACAATATTAGACCCCGGAAATGTAGCATTATCTATAACTAAAATGTTTTCAAGATAGGTCTAATTATACACATATAATTTTATAATAATAAATTATATATATGTCTTTTACAGATAAAGACAGCGGAATTAAGTTTAAAAAACCAAATATAACTGTTAAACACGCTTTAGATTATTGGAATAATATTAGCAAAGGAAAAAACCCAATAAAACCACGATTTTATATAAAATATGGCCCTCCTGCATCTGGAAAGAGTCTTATTATGAAGTCAGTAACAAAAAAAGATAATATTGACGAAAATGATATAATAAGCATAGACGTAGATGACATTATCAAGTCAAATAAAGATTATCAGGATGATATTGCAAAAATTGAAGCAAGTGGAAAATCACAAGAAGAAAAGAATAAACTAAAAATATTATTATATTTTAGTTGGAGAAGTGTCAATACCCGCGATTCCGGTTTTAATAAAACTTTTGATTTTGTTGGAGGAGGAGACCTTATGTCAGATCTTGTATTAGATAATGCGCTTAATCAAAGATTTAATATAGAATGGGAAACTACAGGAGGAAGTGTTAATTGGACAATAAGAGAAATTAGAAGAATTAAAAATTTAGGTTATTCTACTGTACTTGTATATCCTTTAGTTCCTTTACAACAATTGATAGAAAGAGTAAGAGGGAGGACAACTCAAACAAATGCATCTGATGAACAAATTAAACAAAACTCGTTTTCCGCTTTGACAAATATTAAATATATAGTAAATGAAGTAGACAGTATATATATATATGATAATTCTAATACCACAGGTAGTGTAACTGAAAGAAAGAAAATTATAGTTGAAATACAAAATAAATGGGATGGGGGATGGGGGGAAAAAAAAGAAGGGGCTCATTATGAAATAGGATTAACCAGATTTATTACGCGCGACGAAGACTATACAGATAATAACTTACAAAAAAATTTCCCAGAGCTATATCCATATATAAAAAACCTTTTTAAAAGCGCAAATGCAGTAGCGCTGGATATATCTACTATATCATTAATAACTACTATTAATAAATTGGCATCCAAAGACGCAGCTTTAAATAGTTTGGCAAAACAACCAGATAAACTGCATACAATGTTACAAATGACAGAAGAATTGTATACCACTTTAGATAGTGATCATAATGGTATAATAAGCGAGGAAGAATTTAAACAATGGTGGTCAAAATATAAAAAGGAGATAAATAAAGAGCCCTCTGTAGCGATTAAAAAGTCTGGTAAGCGGTCAAAAAAAAAAAGCAGGGTTATTCTAACAATAGATCCCAATCAAGAAATAGAAAGAGTAAAACAGTAATGGTTTATAAAAAAAAAAAATCTAAATTTAAAAAATATTTAAAATAGTTAAACATTATTAATACATATTAATAATGATTAAACCCCCCTATTGTTTAAATATACCACTTATATCTATAGATAAACTTCAGATATACGGAGATTATATAATATCTATAAGCTGTTTATTTCTCTTAATTATATTAAATACTTTATATAATATCCCTGCTATTATAAATAAAGCCTCAATATTAGGATTTTTAATGGGGGCCCCATTTGAGTATATACAACCCAGAATAGGGTGGGTATATTATTATAAATGTGATACCTATAAAATAGCACCTAATTCTATTATGTGGATCATCCATTCTATTTGGGATTCAATATTATTAGGTCTAATATATTTATTTTCCTATCTTATATGGGGTAACTATGTACTTATTACATTTGACATATATATTGCAATATGTATGGGTATATTAGGAATGATGCAAGAAATATATATAGAGTGTCACCAAACTTTATGGTATTATATACCTAATAAATGGAATCCAGTATGGTGTATTATAGGGGGACGACAAATGACATTACAACAATGGCATTGGAGTATATTACCAGGATTGTACTATTTTATAGTAGTTACCTATATTAATACATATTTGTTTTAATTTCAATATTATTATTCGTTAAATTTATCTTGATATTCCATCATAATATCTGCTACATTGCTAACTTTTACCTTATGCTTTCCCTCTGCAACAATTTCCATCTTTACTTCTGAGGTTTTATTATCTGACGAATTTGAGATTATAGTAAATTTGTCTAATATAAGATATATATACATATCAATACTAATAATAGTTAGGCAAAAAATGAAATTGATATATGCTAATCCTAATAACAAAGATATGTATATAATTAGAGAACTTGTGTAAATTGTATTGATATTAGAATAATACTGTAATAATAATAACATTAGATATACATGTTATTATTTTTAAAGACACCTAAAATAAGTTTTTAGATATGATGGATTTTTATGAGGCCTTTAATGTTACGAGAAGTCTGACATAATTGGTGTAAATGTCTTACTATACCTGTGTGAATTATTAGAGGGCCTACTGACCTTTCTAATAAGTTTTCGTTTTTTTGGCTGTGATTTCTTCTTTTCTTTGTCGTATTCTCTAAATTTTTTTTTTAAGGTCTGTCTTTTAGAAGTAGTTCTAATCAAATCCCATTCTTGTTTTGTGACAAATTTACAGGATTTTCTTGGTCCTCCAGGAACTGTTTCACACGTAAGTCCTCTTAGAGGAGGTTCTTTTAATCTTAAATAACTACAGACGGTGGGATGGTTAGTTTTAAAATGATCCCACTTTCCTAATGGAATTATTTCACAGTTACTATAACATGCCTCATTATCTGTTGTAACAGCATAGTATTTTTCAGTAGAAGAAAGGTATTGTTTCAAGGTCTCAGACGGTAGTTGACATAGGCCCGTTTTATCACAAAGTTCATCAAAATAAGGCTCTTTACTCATTGTATCTTTATATGTTCTCTGATGCCACGCTATTGTTGGTGATGGTTTAGTACTTCTTGTCGAATAGGTTGGACAGCGCATTTTCGAATATTTATTCGCAAGTTCCTCTCCGTAAAGTTTATCATATTCTATTTCAAATTCAGCCCATTGTTTATCTTTTAATCCATAACCCCTTAATCTCGTTGTTATACTAGATGGTTTAGTAAAACAACCATTTAGATATATATAATAATGGTTACTTCTACTAAATCCTTTTAAAAATGTAATTAAATCCGACAAAAATATTACATCAGATCTACTCGGAGGCCACTCCTCAAATATATCATAATAGTTTTTTTTTATTAAAGGATCCAATCTATAATTTTTTTTTATGGAAGTTGTTCTACTTTTATATGGAATAATTTTCAATATGTTTGCCCAATCTTCTATATTTCCGGATTGGGAAATAAAAGATATTATAAAATTAGGAAATTTAGTACCCGGCATAAACTCACCTATACTATTAGTCATATCTCTAAAAGCAGTATCATCAGTTATATCATATAGTCCTGCTATTCCTCGTCTTAAAAATAGATCTTTTAAGAATTCTTCGTGTTTTGTTACCACCATATCAAACCCACACCGGGTTCCATAAAATAATGTGACATTCTCGGGTAATGTAAACCATAAATAATAAGGATGAAGTGATCCGTGTGCTGAAATCCAATACGATGAGCTGTCTCTCTCTATGTAATCCATTTATATAATTATATATTATAATTTAGATAATTATATATTATAATTTAGATAAAATTTGGAAATATGTTTCAAGATTTGATAAACTATTTTTTTTTGTACAATCCATATCTAAGCCTATATTTGGTATAGATAGTTTTATTTTACCTTTTACAGAAATTTTAGACAATATAGTATCATTATGTTTATTCGATACATAAAATACTGTGTTGTCTTTGTCTTTTGTAATACGGTAATTATGTAAAACAATCTGTGTAAAAATAGCCCGCATATGATCCTGTTTTTTATCCTCAATATTTTCTAACAATATATCGATATTTTCTTCTGCTTCTTTATCTAATTCATTTACATTATCCAATACATAATTAATCTCTTGTCGAATATCTTTCATTACACGATTCATTTCCGCTTCATTACAAATATAGGCTGTATGAATCGCATCTAATGATTCCCTTATATTTCCTTCTTGTTCAATAAGTGTGGCCTTTGTTTTAGTTAAACAGCTTGCCAAATCATTTAATCTTGTTAAGGCCCCAATAACCGCCTGTATTTTATCTTTAACCATCTCTTTAGAAAAACAACTTTTATCTCCCGTATCTAACTTTGCTATAGATTTCATCATACGCGTAGCTAATACCACCCAATCTGCGTTAAATCCTATATTACTAATATATAGAATATACTTGTTATTGAATTGTTCTATATCCATATTTTTTCTACCTGTAATACGACTATTAAATGAAAAAAATATTCCATAGCGAATATTTGTACGTATCATATCAGCTTTGAATTTATCAATTTCCTTTTTTTGAACAATTGTTGTGTAATTTTTAGACTCAAATATAATAGCAGGAGAATCCTGACTATGGAGTTGTATATCAGCTTCGTGAGCAACACCAGAAGAACGATATATCGTTTCGTTTGGAAACTCTGTTTCCAATATTTCTTCTATGCAATTTTCAGCCATATCGCCTCGTGTAGATGATGTTTTTGTTTTACCTGTAAAACTTTCTACTAACTGAAGCATTTTATCTTGTGAGCTTGCTACTGTATGAGATGTGCGCTGCTCGATACTGTCCATTCTAGAACTTATAGAAGACATCATTTCGCGTATGGCATCTACTGTAGAATTCATGCACCCTTCACTCTTTTCTTGTTGTAATTCAAGTAATTTTTCTGTATATTCATTACTAGACCGAAGTGTAATTTGGGTTGCGACTGTATGGCCAATATTCAGAAGCGTATTTAAATATTGAGATTGGTTGGTTGTATCGAGTTCTTTAACCCAAGGATTCATTTGGTCGTCGATTTCTAAAGTAACCATAATATGATATTATGCTATAATATCCTACTATCTTTAATATAATATGCACCATAAGACTATGTTTTATATAAAATTATTATTTATAATATTAATCACAATTATTTAGGCCATTAATTATTTATGTTATTATATACTATAAATGAGAAAAAGCCCTTCTTCAAATTGTGTTCGGCAAACAACCAAAAAATATGTAACTCGTAAATCTCCTCCATATCCAGCCAATGAATGTCCTGGTCTTGTAAAATTTGGTCAACACGAAGATGATATGGTTATATATTTTTCAAAAAAAATGAGTAATGGTGTTTATAGATGGGTTAAAAATGACGATGTTATAAACGAGCGACCTAAGAAGAAATCTCCCGTTAAGAAGAAATCGTCCGTTAAGAAGAAATCGCCCGTTAAGAAGAAATCGCCCGTTAAGAAGAAATCGCCCGTTAAGAAGAAATCTCCCGTTAAGAAGAAATCGCCCGTTAAGAAGAAATCGCCCGTTAAGAAGAAATCGCCCGTTA